>Ga0185299_10000162_pt1 | contig 209756 bp, 175 predicted proteins | sample PaiPotPPA55metaG_FD_128002 | JGI IMG/M metagenome (GOLD analysis project Ga0185299, IMG submission 128002) | Iron sulfur acid spring bacterial and archeal communities from Banff, Canada, to study Microbial Dark Matter (Phase II) - Paint Pots PPA... ...
GCTAGTACGATTTATGGGATTACAACGAAGGGTTTTGTACATCGGCTAAAACTGATTGCTAACTGCTGACAGCTTGAAAGCTTACGACAGTGTTTGGTTGCGGCTATGCCGCGCTATGAAAGAGGATATCAAGGAAAAAATACTTCCCCCTCCCCTCCGGGGAGACGTGAGTGTGGTGACTGACATCCAGCCCCGTCTACGGCGGAGCGCGGTTTTCGCTTCTCCAAGTCGCGAATCCACTTCACCCGCAAGGTCGGGCAGATCTGTCAAAATATCGATGTCTGCTCGGATAGGTACAATACCGCAGACAACTGTACTTTCTGGACTATGTGGAGCGCCATTGCGCCAGAGTACCTAGAGTGGTACCGGAAGCAGTGGGGTATGGAAAGCCGCGGGGAGACGGGCTGGGAGATCTTGCCGACTGGAACATCCATGGGTGGTCGCGTAGGCCTTTGATCTGACGTAGATCTGTCACAGAGAGTTCCTCCTCTGCGACACAAGCTAGCTCTGATCACCTCGAACGTCGGCTCAGCAACACGCGAAAGCGTCCGCCGCGGAGCGTCTTCGTTCAAGTCTTAGTGCTGTATCTGAAGCGCCCCTGAGCGAAGAGCTGGGAGTTGAGACGGTGTGTAGGGGCGCTTCAGATACAGCACTAAGACAAACCGGTAGCAATCGCTTGGGTAGAGCGCTACCTAGGAAAGATACGCGCACGTTCTAGTCGTTCGATGGCACGCTGCGCGGTCGCAAACGCGACCGCCAGTTTGTCCACCACTTCGCCGAGCTCAGGCAAGGTCGTAGCGATCAAGGTTCATTACCTTGTTCCACGCCGCCGCGAAGTCCTTCACAAACGCCTCCTTCGAGTCGTCACAGGCATAGACTTCTGCGATTGCTCGGAGCTGGGAGTTGGAACCGAAGAGGAGATCGACGCGCGTGCCGGTCCACTTGGTTTTGTCCGTCGCCCGATCGCGCCCCTCAAACACGCCATCGGATGTAGCGGAAGCCTGCCACTTCGTATTCATGTCGAGCAGGTTGACGAAGAAATCATTCGTCAGCGTCTCGGGCCGGTTGGTGAAGACGCCGTGTTTGGCCTGCCCGAAGTTCGCATTCAGGGCGCGCATGCCGCCGACGAGAACTGTCATCTCGGGGGCAGTCAGTGTCAGCAACTGCGCCCGATCCACCAGCAACTCCTCAGCTGACAGGGGCTGTCCGCTTCGGAGATAGTTGCGGAACCCGTCAGCGACCGGCTCCATTACGGCGAATGAGTGCACGTCGGTCTGCTTCTGCGAAGCATCCGTGCGCCCCGGTGAGAAGGGAATCTTCACTTTGTGCCCGGCCCTTTTTGCAGCTTCCTCGACGGCTGCGCAGCCGCCCAACACGATCAGGTCTGCGAGCGAGACCTTCTTCCCTTTGTTCCCGTTGGACTGCGAGCTGTTGAACTCCTTTTGGATCGCCTCCAGCTTCTGCAAGACCTTCGCCAGTTCGGTCGACTGGTTCACTTCCCAATCCTTTTGTGGCGCGAGACGAATGCGTGCCCCGTTCGCCCCACCGCGCTTGTCGGAGCCGCGGAACGACGCCGCCGACGCCCAGGCAGTCGTGACCAGTTGGGAGATCGACAGTCCGGATGCGAGGATCTTTGCCTTCAGAGCAGCAATGTCCTTCTCCTCGATCAATTTGTGATCCACGGGGGGAACAGGGTCTTGCCACGGCAGGGGCTCCTTCGGAACGAGCGGGCCAAGGTACCGGGGGATCGGCCCCATGTCGCGGTGCGTCAGCTTGAACCACGCCCGCGCAAACGCGTCTGCGAACTGATCCGGATGCTCGTAGAAGCGCCGTGAAATCTTTTCGTAAGCAGGGTCGAACCGCAAGGCGAGGTCCGTGGTCAGCATGGATGGCGCATGACGCTTCGACGGATCGTGCGCATCCGGCACCGTAGCGTTGCCAGCGCCATTTTTCGGTGCCCACTGATGCGCACCGGCCGGACTCTTCGTCAGTTCCCATTCGTAGCTGAACAGGTTCGTGAAGAAGTTGTTGCTCCACTTCGTAGGCGTCGCGGTCCAAATGACTTCTAGACCGCTGCCGATCGCGTCACCGCCTTTGCCCGTGCCAAATTTACTCTTCCAGCCGAGACCCTGCTCCTCGATGCCGGCGGCTTCCGGTTCTGCGCCAACCAATTTCGCATCGCCAGCGCCGTGGGTCTTGCCGAAGGTGTGGCCGCCGGCAATGAGCGCAACCGTCTCCTCGTCATTCATCGCCATGCGGGCGAAAGTCTCTCGGATATCCCGTGCCGCAGCAACTGGATCCGGCTTTCCATTCGGCCCTTCGGGATTCACATAGATCAGACCCATTTGCACGGCAGCGAGCGGATGCTGAAGATCACGGTCGCCGGAGTAGCGTTCGTCGGCCAGCCACTTACCCTCAGGCCCCCAGAAAATGTCCTCTTCGGGCTCCCAGACATCCTCGCGCCCGCCGCCAAAACCAAACGTCTTAAAGCCCATCGACTCGAGGGCGACGTTGCCTGCGAGAATCATGAGGTCGGCCCAGGAGATTTTCCGGCCATACTTCTGCTTGATCGGCCACAGCAGCCGGCGCGCCTTGTCGAGGTTCACGTTGTCCGGCCAGCTATTGAGCGGCGCGAAGCGCTGCTGACCGGCTCCGGCCCCGCCGCGGCCGTCGCCGATGCGGTACGTGCCCGCGCTATGCCACGCCATACGAATGAACAATGGCCCATAGTGGCCAAAGTCGGCCGGCCACCAATCCTGCGAGTCCGTCATCAGGGCATGCAGGTCCTTGATCACGGCATCCAGGTCGAGGCCCTTGAACTCTTCTGCGTAATTGAACTCCTTGTCCATGGGATCGGACAGGGGCGAGTTCTTGTGAAGGATCTTCAGGTTCAGCTGATTCGGCCACCAGTCGGCATTCACCGTGGCCCCAGCCGCGGTGTGTATGAACGGGCACTTCGCTTCGGTTGACATGTATTGCTCCTTCCTTCAAACAAATTATGACGAACTACGAGCGCATTCTGGCTTTCCCATTCGCGCACGCGCCGCTTCTATCAAGATTCTTGCTTTCGGAAATGTGGGATAAGATCCCCATCGGGTACAGAATATTTTGCTCAGGTTTTTGCACGGCAGCGGCGACAGAGGCCAAAGACCTCGATCAACGGCTGCGTCAGATCAAAGCCGTCCGGCAGTTGCCGGGATAGGCGCTTGAAATCGATGAACTCTCCTTCGATGTCCTGCACCGATTTGCAGCGGGAGCAGACCAGGTGGTGATGAGGTTCGAGATTGCCGTCCACGCGCAACGTGGACGCATGAGGAGTGACCTCTCGCAGCAACCCGCACTCGATGAAAAGCCGGAGATTGTTGTAGACCGTGGCGAGAGAAATGGATGGAATGCGACGTCGGACCGCGGCGTAAATGTCTTCTGGAGAATAGTGTCCGTGGGAAGCGATGATGGCCTCATAGACCACCTGACGCTGATGCGTGACCGCCAAACCGTGCTTCGCGGCCAGCTCACGGAACTGTTCATGGGTGAGGCGCATGATTATCGGATGAGAATGATTATAAAACGACCCAGAGCAGTGTCAACCGAAATCTTTCCTTTGACCTCGAAGACGGCGATCGGCGCTCAATCCTTCAATCAGTGATTTCGAGGTCTGCCCAGTAAAGCTCCCTTCAATCCTGAGGTGCATATACCAGAATTGCTGCCTGTTCCTTGTCAGTCGCTTGTGCGGCGACGTAATAGCGATCTAGCTCGGGTGACCAGAAAGAGGTGCCGGCGCCGTCGCGCGTGGGGATCTTGCCGATGGTCTCGTAGTGGTCAGCATCCTTCTGTCGATACATTTACAAGAACGTTTTCATCCCAGCGGGTGAATACCATTGGGACCGACACCAGTTCACCTACGGCTCCTCTCAGAACAGTCGGTTCATGATGAACTTCTTCGAGCGGTTCGGCAGCTACTACAACGGTCATCTAAATGAGGTCCGGATTCGCTCCACGTACCGCGCGAGTGAGCGGCTGTCTTTTGACTTCAGCGAACAGTGGAACCGTTTCCGGCTGCCGATATCTGGCGGTGACTTCTCCGTAGTGTTCGGAGGCTTCCAAACCAACTATTCCTTCTCACGTTTTCTTACGCTCTCCGCGCTAATCCAGATGGATACCGCCAACACTCAAGTTGCGAGCGCCAACATTCGCTTGCGCTGGAACTATCGTCCGGACAGTGATCTGTTCGTTGTTTATACGGCCGGACAGCGCTTCGCGAGTCTGGTGGCTGCGAACCCTGCACAATTTTACGAGAATCGTTTCGCTATCAAATACACGTACTCTTGGCGACCGTGAGGTCAAGATGAAGGGAATTGCAAGTCCACCAACTACACTGATCGTTCTGGCAGAAGATAACCTGAACTCGTCCTCTGGAGGCACCCAATGCGAACACCATCGGTCCACTTGAATAAGGTTTTGACATTAGTATTCATGATCCTCGCAATGGGTCTTGAGGCTGCTCGCCCTTCGAATGCGGCCTCCGAAAACACAAAACACGCCCCTCTCAAGAAGGTCGCGGATATTCCCATGCCGGGCCCAGCAGTACGCTTCGATTACCAGAGCCTTGACTCCTCCCAAGGCCGGCTCTACATCGCTCACATGAACTCCGATCAACTCGTCGTCTTCGACACCAAAAAACGAGAAGTCGTTGCAAACCTCGACGGCTTTTCCCGTGTACATGGAGTTTGGGCGGTTCCAGAACTCGGCAGAGTCTATGCATCGGTGACCGGAGAGCACAAAGTAGCGGCTGTGGATATGAAAACACTGCAAACGCTCGCCCGCGTGGGCCCCATTAACTACCCAGACGGCATTGCTTACGCACCGGGCTCCCAGCGTATCTTCGTGTCCGATGAACACGGCAACGTGGATGCAGTAATTGATACGAAAACGAATTCGCTCGTGACCAGCATCCCGCTCGGAGGCGGCGCCGGCAACACGGTCTACGATTCCGGTTCCGGCCACATCTTGGTTGCCGTTCACGAGAAAAACGAAGTTGTAGCAATCGATCCAGCAACCATGCGGATCATTGGCCGCCACCCCATGACCGGCGTTGAAAGCCCACACGGAATCGCACTGGATCAGTCGGGACGGCTCGCGTTCGTGGTGGGAGAGGAGAATCACATGCTCGCCGTCGTAGACCTGAATACCATGAAGGTCTTGGCGACACACCCGGTCGGAGAAGATCCTGACGTGCTGGCCTTTGATCCGGGACTCAAGCGACTCTATGTATCCGCCGAATCCGGCGACGTTTTCGTCTTTCGTGAACACGGAAAGACACTTGTCTATGATGGGGACATCTCAATCCCGCATGCCCACACGGTATGTGTTGACCCGAATACTCATCTTGTCTACTTTCCTTTGGAGAATATCGATGGGCATCCGCTCCTGCGAATAATGGAGCCGACGACAGCGCAGTGAACATTATTAATAGGGGCAAGCAACATCTTTTTGCAGGCCTCCTCTATGTAGAGGAAGCTGGGATGTTTTCGTTCGTTCTTGGCCAATCCCGACTATGACGCTTCCTCGGGCGGTCGAAGGCCGACAAACTCCCTATAGAGCAAGAGGTCGTAAATGATTTTCAGCGTTCCCGCGATAAAGAATGGCGCGTTGATCAGAGAGGGCCGAGCAAACATGAATCCCACAAACAATGGACTGATAGCGGCCCCGGTCGTTCGGACCACTCCCGTTATTCCAGCCGCTGCGGACCGTTCTTCGACACTCACCACGGCCATGGTGTAGGACTGCCTAGTCGGCACATCCATTTGACTGATGCTGAAACGCACCAGCAGAACCAGGACAGCCAGCGAAAGGTTCGGCATCAGCGGCACAAGAATCAGCAGGATGTTGGAGGGCAGGTGCGTAAGGACCATGGTATTGATAAGGCCGAAGCGGGAAGCGAGCCGGGACGCCAGCAGTGACGAGATTCCCGCAAAGATATTGGCCCAAAAGAAAATGATGCCCAGTGTTCCTGGGTCTACACCGAAACGCAGGTAGAACCAATAAGCAGCGAAACTCTGCACCACGAAGCCCCCCGCAAAGGCGTCGAGCGCGAACAAGCTTGCGAGCTTACCCACCACATGGCGCGAGCGGCTGATTCCCAAGAAAGCTTTCAGACTCCCAGGCGATGCAGATTCTCCCGCAGGCGCACTCACTTCCGCAGCGGACGAAAGGCGGCTAAACAGGAAGGCCAACATAACGCCCAATGCGGCATAAAGAATCACTACAACGCGGTAGCTGGCCAAGGGCCTCATTACGGTCTTCTGTAGGGCGTGCGCAAGAGTCCCACCACATAGCGCACCGATCGCGGTTGCCAACGAGCCGGCGAGCGTATACCAGGCAAACACCTCTGTCCTGGTCCGGCCAGGAATAACATGAGAAAGCGCGGCTTGCTCAATGGACAGAAACGGCCCCACTTCATTGCCACTTGGGCTTATAACGCCAATGGTACCGGCGAGAATCAGAAGCAAGAAATTGTGGGTGAAGGCGAAAGCCAGACCGGCAGCAGCCATCAGAATGGCCCCCACTATGAGCATGCGCCGCCGCCCGATCCGGTCGGCGCGAGTAGTGAGATAAAGCGAGACGACAGTATCCCCGACCAGCGTCAGCGTAAGAAGCAGGCCGGTTTGAGAATCGCTGAGTCCGAGGCCAATCAGATAGAAAACCAACACCACAGATAGCGAGCCATATGCGAACAGGCGTACGAATCGAGTGAGGAACAGGAGCCACCCGTCACGTGTCAGAGTTCTGAGCGCGTTGGGCATTGAGTCGGTGGTCAGCATCGTTATCTATACGCGGCGCGCCGATGTGCGCAGAGCGAATGTTGAGAAAATTCTCACAACGCCTGAGCGGTTCCTCACTGGAATCGATCCGAAGACCGCAACTCTTGCTAGCCCGATGTTCACGCTGGCCGCAGCAACAGTCCTGCCATGGCCGCGCAGCCTATGACGACTGGTTCAGGTATTTTCCAGCGAAAGAGCACAGCGAGACTGACAATCGCAATCGCGAATGTGGGCACGTCATAAATTGAACGGCGGGCGAGCACAATCACGGCCCCCGCAATGGCTCCTGTCGCGGCCGCCGTGACCCCTCGCACAAAAGCATTCAACTGCGGGTTCTTGGCCCACCGTTTGTATGAAGGTGCCAGCAGCACGACGACCAGATAGACTGGGAGAAATATTCCGAGCGCCGCGGCTGTCGCGCCCGGAACTCCAGCCACTATGAAGCCAATGAAAGCCACGGTGATTACGACCGGTCCCGGCGTGATCATCGCAACGGCAACCGCGTCGACGAATTGATGGTCGGTTAGCCAATGATGTCCTTGCACTACTCCGCCGTAGAGAAATGGCACGACTGCGAGGCCGCTCCCGAACACGAACATTCCCGCTTTTGCAAAATAGAGGAATATTTGCGACAGAGTGCCGTTTACCCCGAAAGCTCCAAATGTAAACAAGAGCGGGATAACGCTCCGTGTTTGCATGCGCATTGGATAAGCCTTGACCAGCACAGAAACTACGCCGCCGAGCAGGAATAGCCAGATGATCTCATGCGAAGTCCATGCCGTGGAGACGGCCAGAATCGTGAAGATTCCCCACAGCAATTTGTCTTTCCCGAGGGTGAGTCTGGTGAGTTTGAACGCGGACCGAGTAATGATCCCGATCACGGCTGCGCCGATTCCGTAGAACATACCCTGCATCCACGGCAAACCGCCAAAGCGGACGTAAGCGGCCGACAAAGCGAGCACCATCAGGAAGGAAGGCAGCACGAACGCCACTCCCACTGCAGTAGCTCCTAGCACACCGGCCCGGATGTAGCCGAGGTAAATCGCCAGTTGAGCGGCCAGGGGACCCGGTGCTAGTTGCGCCAGAGCTAATCCTTCAAGGTAGTCTTCTTTGCTGATCCAGCGACGCTCGTCAACGAGATCCTGCTGCATGTGACCCGCGAGCGCGATGGGTCCGCCGAATCCCACGGTTCCCAGCCACAAGAAGTAGCCAACGAACCGAGGAAAGGACACCTGGGTCAGCGGTTGCGTCTCCGGATTGTTTGCTTGGCTCACTTCGCTGAGTTTGTATTGTCGAGTGCTGCTCGCAGGCCTTTCGCGAGCTTCACGGCATCGTCATTTGCCCAAAAATGCACAAAGAATAGGCGTGGCTCTTCCTGGAGCATGTGATTGTGAAGCGCAGTGACCTGAATTCCATTCTGCCGGAGAGCCTTGATCACCGGATTCACTTCGCTACCTAGAAGGACGAAGTCGCCGGTGATTGCCGCTTTGCCCGCCCCAGTCGGCTGGAAGTTCAAAGCCGTTGCCAGTCCCATTGAGCCCGGAACAGTCATTCCCGCCTCTGTTATCTTCTCGGCTCTAGGAACCCCAATCTGATATATCCCTCCGTTGACCTTCCCCTTGTGTCCGAGAATTTGATCGATGGCGGCAGTGTCCATTTCGAGCGCTGGCGGAGCGCTCGGGGGTTGTGCGGGGGCGGGTGTCTTCGTCAATGAAATCACCTTCTTTACTGCGTCTGCCAACTTGACGGCATCGCCGTGTCCGGCAATGTGCATGTACATCACGCGGGGCGTCTCATGCAGAACGTGATTGTGCAGCGCAGTGATGTGCAGCCCGTTTTCTTGCAGTGCCAACATCACGGGTGACACCTCGTCTTCAGCCAGTACAAGGTCGCCCATGAGCATCGCGTCCGGGCCGGGGCTGCTGAACGCAACCCATGATCCAAGCGCCAATGTAGGTTTCACCTGCACACCATCGACAGTAACCTTGAGGTCGCCGCGTGGAAGTCCGAATTTGTAAGCTCCATCGCCCTGCAGTTGGCCCGGCCGCCCGAGAGCCTGTTCGACTGCTTTCCAATCAGTCGCAGCCGGAGCCGTTTGCGCCACCACCGCGCAGCTGAGGACAAAAAGTTGAAAGAGCGCCAACACCCCAATTTTCCTAGTCATGATTCCTTTATATTTAACGGATTCCGTTGTAAAGCCCGTCGATCATTTCCATACCTCTACGCAAAACTTCTTCATTCGCCATGCCTTGTTTGTTCCATCCGTCCAATACTCGATCTATCCCGAGTGCTTCGATCCTTCCAAAGTGTTCATCCGCCAAGTCCGCGTCATGAATCGCCTGCGCGACAAGCCTCAACCTGGAATCTTTGATACTGAAGCTCTTCACGAGTGTTTCAAAGGTGCAGTCGTTGCCCAAGTGACCGAAGCCGCCAGCGTTGAACATGTCGAAAGGAATTGCGTCGGGATGGTGCCCCGGGTCTTTGTCGAAAGCAAACTTCGCGTGAGAATCGATGTAACGCAAGATCAGCCACGCAGAAGAAATGCGGTCGATCCCAGGCTGGGGCCGAGTGATCCAAGTTCGTCCGACGTAGTCTTTGGGAGTCTGCTTTCCCTCTCTTGATTCTTCTTTGTCGCCATCGCTTTCGAGCTGTTGCACAGCTTCTTCTATTCGAGCACGTATAGGAGACCCGAAGAAGTCAATTTCAACGATTTGCTGTAAGCGCCTCTTTAGACGCAAAATGCTGGGCTGCGACTTGTCACGGGTTCGCGGTTTCGCGAACTTCTTCAATTCCTTTTCGAGAAGTTGATATTCGCGGGTTCGGGCCTCGTTGAACATCTGCTCCATCTGCTCGTTTCTAAGCTCGTCGAAGGAACACACGTTCGCAACAGCGGCCTGTCCTTTCGAGCTGCGAATGGATGTGGCCAGCCACTCGAAGCGCTCCTGGTTCATGGAATTATTGGGAAGCACATACCCGGAAGCGGGAAGGGCGACTGCGCCATATCTCTGAAGCTTTCTCCACACGCCGACACGCTCGCTCGCCTTTGCCGTGGGCAAGGTGAAGACAAGCAGGAGCCAATCTGCGGGTTGCTGTTTAACGGATACGCTCATAGCACCATTGGATACAGTTATAACATATAGCAACGATTCATCGTGGGTGGCGTCTACTTCAAAAGCTGCGACGGCCCTTTTTCGTGGCGCGTTCATATACCGAAGGTTGAGCATCGGCGCATTAAAGCGATGGCTTGATCCCGTCTTGTGATGTTTCAGGGCGCAACCGGACGGTCATGCCAGATGAGTTTGTGCGCCTAAAGGGAGGAACGACCTGCTAACGCAACATGATTATGCGATCCGCCAGGTTGGTTCGAAGCCTGTTTGCGTGATGCCTTATGCAATCGATCCCGAAGCGGATGACCGCCTTTGGTGTTTGAGCGAGCAGCTTACGGGGAGCTCGATCCAATAGCTTTCAAACGAAGGTGCCCTGGAGATTTCGTAGAAGCTATCGTAGCTCTTCCATGATGGCAGCCACGGAGCCGGGACGATCAGGACCGGTTCTTCATTTCTTAGCAAGTGACTGTCACCGGTTCGTCTTCGGTAATTAGTACCGAGAACGTGACTCGGCAACAACGATCACGCATGGGCTTTCTTCCGAGAAGACCCAGTTGGTGCGCTACCGCTTGCGCACCTCCAACTGCACTGGCCGCGCAACTGAAACTATTTCGGGATCGTAGTATTCGTAGACTTGCGACTTGAATGTTCGAGCCCGAATGGGATACTTGGCGCGCAGACGATACTTCAATGTGACCACATCTCCGGGAGCAAACGAATCGAAGTAGAGAAGCGCTTGCGTCGCCGAAAGGCTGAACTTCGATAGATGACCACTTTTGCGGTGGGCGCTCTTCTCCTGGTAATCCTGCAGATCCTCGCTGAGCAGGTCAAAACCGGGAGGGATGCCGAGATCGACCATCACCATGTTGGCCGCCTTCGGCAAGTTGTTTTTGACGGTAGCGCTCGCCGTGGCAATGTCGTCCTGCGCCAGATGTGTGCGGTCATAGGCAACATCGATCGAAAGTGGCTCACCCGCCGCCTTTTCATCCCAAGGCAAGTAGTAGCTCCCCACGATTTGATAGGCAAGACCGCCTTTTCCCTCGAACTGGAGACCGACTGTCGAGGCCAGTTGCGTGTTGATGTTCTTGAACACGAATTGATGGAGTAAATCATTGTTCTCGGGCGTTAGTTCTAGCTTTTCCGCTGGTTTGCCGTTCAGCAGGACCACCACCGTGCCGCGTACGTCGGCTGCGCCTTTCTCTGTGGCGGTCAGCAGAGCGCGCAGCGCCATGATCGTCGCCTGTGTGGTCCCCCAGGTTCCATAAGCATCTTTCTTCGAAGCGATGTAAGTGAGAGCCTTGCGCGCGGTTCCGGATGCCTCGCCCGACTGAAGCAGCGCCTGCACAGCGAGGCTAGTCGTCTCCACCGCGGCGCTCGGCCCGGTGGCATAGACGCTCGTTTCTTCCGCACTCCACCAAACCTGCTCGTCTTTCTCGGTGCGCGTGTCTAGAAGCATCTTAATCGCCTGCCGCGTAAATGCGCGGTCGGCTCCGTAGTCGGCGGCAAAGTTGGCGACGACGGCCAGCGTGTAGGTATCTACTTTGGCGGTCATGTGTTTTTCAACAAACTGTTTCGCCTTTTCGACCGCCGGCCCCTGGTAGCCGGTGTCTTTGAGCGCCCAGGCCAGGTAGGCAGTAATCCGCAGCACGTCGGAGTTGTAGCGATTGGTTGCGCCTTCATTGATGAATTGCGTGTCCGGCTTCCAACTCCCGTCTTCCAGTTGCTGGCTCGCCAGCCACTGCTGGGTTCGCGAGATGAGCTTCGGATCCACGTCGTGGACTCTCGACATGTCATAGAACTCCATCAGGCCGTAAGCAGTAAGAATCTTATTGGCCGGCGCATTCCCGAACCACGAAAAGCCGCCTCCTGGAACTTCGAACGTGAGCAGACGCTGATAACCATTTGCTATAAATCCTTCGGCCTTGGCGTGCACCTCCGGAGTCAGCTTTTTGGTGCGCTTCATGTAATCAAGCGCCAGCACATTCGGATAAGTGCTCGACGAGGTTTGTTCAAAGCACCCATTCGGCATCCGCAGAATGGCATCCATCCCTTCCACAACCTGGCTCATTGGACCGGGATAAAGCCGCACAAAAATCTTGCTGGCCTCAGGAATGGAGGTCGCTGGAAAAGCGAGCTCGTGTTGCGCCGCATTTTCCAGGCGGCCGTTAAAGACGAGGCTTTGCTCTCGGCCATTGGGAATGACTTCGATTTCCCGGACGACGATGTCGGCACGATCGGCTCCGCCCTGCATGCGCGCTGCGAGCGTGAGTTTGAACTTCCCAATGCGCCTGGCTTCGAGCGTGAACTGCGAACTGCCGACCCGAGCCGAATCGACGGCGACAGACTTTTCAGCGGAGTCTTCAACCAGCGAAAACCAATCGTCGTTTTGGAGCTTCAGGTTCACGTCGCCGCGGGAATCCGAGTAGTTGTAGATAGCCACCGGAATCGAAACGCGGTCGCCCTGCGTGAGCGTGACTGGCAGATCGAGATCGACGAAGAAATCCTGAAAGACCTTCAGGCTCGATGTTGACGTGCCGAGCGCTCCCTGTTGCGTGGAGGCAATCATCGCCATGCGCCAAGTCGTGATCGAGTCAGCCATCGGAATCACAATGCTGGCGCGTCCATCCTTGTCGGTGATGATCTCGGGGTTAATGTAGAGCGCCTCAGGGAAATAAGAGCGCACATGCGCGGCAGGGGAGGAGCTTTCTTTGGCGAGAACTCCGCTGCTGACCACCTCAAGATCGGTAATGTTGCGACCGTTGATTGGCAGATTCTGGAAATTCTCTAACCTGTCCATAACCCCAGGAGCCCTCAAAGCGCCACCGGCTATGCCACCGGGCGCACCTGCAAGTTGCGCGTTCGTTGTCTGGACGACCATCGCTCCTGCCTCCACCTCAACCGCCTCAGTGACTTGACCAACCGACAATACTGCGGAGAGCACGGCCCGGTCACGCACCTCGAGCGTGAGCGTCTGTGCAGCTGCTTTGAATCCCTGCTGCGTTACCTCGATTACGTAATCACCCTTGGGCAGGCCGGAAAAAGTAAATCGGCCAGATGCGTCGGTCGTCGCGGGACGGATTTTCCCGCTAGCAACGCTGCGCAACTCGACATCGGCTCCAGGCACAACGGCCCCGCTTGGGTCGGTCACAGTTCCGACGATCTCCGCCCGGCCGTTCATCGGGCCCCGGTCATGTTCAATGTTGACGTTAATCCTGGTTGACTCCGGACCGGGCGGGCCTGCAATCCACTTGCGCTGAAACAGCAAAACAGCTTGCAGATCGTCGGCCGTGTTCAGTTGGCCGTCTGGGCCCGCGCTTCGCATCAGGTAATACTTCTTCGACGCATCCCAGCGCGCCCGCTCAAATGTAAGACCGTTGCCCCACGGATCACGAAACTCTGCATCGCCCGACTGTGCAAGCTTCCCGTAAACGTCCGTCGGATCGCCTGCCTTTGGATTCTTCGCATAGGCCGCGCTAAGCTCTTTCGCTAACCGGTTTGCCCGCTTTTGAAACTGTTGCTGGTAGCGGCGCCAATAATCGGCGTACTTCGTCATCGGCACATCCTTGCCGAATTTCGTCTCAAACTTGTTCGGAGTCACGATTTCGGTCGCGGAGAACAGCGCCCGCGCGGCCCGGTCTCGCTGTTCGGCCTGCGACTTCTCGGCCGGTTCGACAATCTCCGGCATGCCAATCGAGTGGATCTCATAACGGGGCTTCATTACCTCCTGCTCCAGATAAAAGAAGACCTTGGCAAAGCCCGGCTGCTTTTCCGCCAGAGCAAACACGGCCTCGTCCACCACCTGCAGTCCAAGCGCAGCATGGACGCCCTCGCCATGCGAGTTAGTCACGCGAAACTTGATGCGCGCGTCGCCGCCGGGTTTGTAGACCGTCGCATCCGCAGCCGTCTCAATTTTCAGTTCGTTGGCGGGCTGCACAAAGAGCAGTCGATGATCGCCGACGGGACGCGCGTCTCGACCGAAGAGATAGGCGCTGATATCCACCGTTCCTGCCATCTCCGGTGAGGCCGTCAGCGAGAGTTCCGCCTCGCCATTTTCAAGATCGAGGTCGCGCGTCAGCACCGTCTGGCCTTCCTTTACTATGTCCACGTATGCGGCCCCGCGCGCCTTGGTGGAAAATACCTTCAGTTGAATGTGCTCGCCAGTCCGGTATACGGCACGTTCGGTGCGTAGAAGAATCTGATCTTCACCTTCGCGCACCTCTAATTCCACTTTGCTCGACGCTCGATTTCCTTCCTGATCCTGGGCTTCGATCTCCAGCGCATCCTTGCCAGCCTTCACTTTTATGGGGACGATGGCAATCCCTCCCTCATCGGTTGTTGCATGTTGATCCCCATTCATGGCCGATCGAACTGTCACGTCAGCCTTCGCAGGAGTTCCGTCTGGATAAGAAGTCAGAATGAAAACTTCGTTCTCCAGGTTGGGGACCAGCGTGCCGCCCTCGGGAATCGCGGTGATCAGCAGCGGTGAGTCACTCACCGTGATCGGCTGGCCACGAGTCTCCGAACGCCCGGCGGAGTCTTTCACGGTGGCTTCAATCAGGACGCGAACAGCGCCGTGGTTGAGAGGCCGCCCGGCAAAATATTTCGGCAACGTAAGGTCGAAATGATACGAGCCCTCGGTGTCCGTCTTCCCATTGGCCGACGCGACCTCAAACATCGAGACATCCATCGCCGAAGCCTTCATGCTGAGTTCGGCGTTGTCCACTGGCTTGCCGAAAAAGTAGTTGGCGCGCACCGTGCCCGTGACATGATCGCCAGGTTGATAGCCGCGTTTCTGCTTCTTGCCATTCTCCGCGAATTCGACTGCTACCTTGAATTTTGGAAGAACGTAGCGTTCCACATTGAGGGCGATCTCAGCCGTATTGGTGGGTGCGTCGGCATCCCCCATCAACGCGCGCAGATGATACGTTCCCAGGTTGACCTCGTCGGCGAGGCCAAATTCAGCCGATGCCACTCCGAACTGGTCGGTCGCGGTTGCTTTCTTGAAAACTTTGTTACCGCGAGAATCCTCGACTTCAAACGTGAGGGTACGCTTCGCCGCTGCCTGATGATCCGAGCGGTCAAGCGCGAGCGCCCGCACATGGATCGTCTGGCCCGGCTGGTAGAGCGGCTTCTCCGAAGTAAGAAGAATGGAAACCTTGTCCTCCAGGCGTACGTCCTGTGTAAATTCGGTCGTCCCGATCGGCGTATCGGCAACATAGCGCAGCCGGTAACTCCCAATGACACCGGCAGGAAAGCGAAACTGCGCTTCCGTAGTTCCGTGGTGATTCAAACGGCCCGAGAAAAGGACGCGCGGTTTGCGATCAGCCGGTTTGTCGTCCGCGTCCAGCAATTCGATCTCAACCGAACCGCGGCCGGCTATCGCCTCATCCTTGGTATCCCTAACAATCACGCGCACCGCCGCCTGCCCACCGGTGATATAAGACTGTTGCCCTAGAATGTGAACTACCGGCCTGCGCAGAATCGACGAGATCGATTCCGTACCTTCAACTGCGGGCTTTTTAGCGTCATCATATTCAAACCGGTACCGGACGCGATGCCACACCAGATCGTCGACCGCCAGCGGCTTCTCCAGCTTGACCTCACTTTGCAAGTGTCCGTTCCGCGCCGTGACTTCGACCCGTTGCTCTGTGCGGCCCAGAACCTGATCTTCCGGATTCAAGACTTCTACTGTGAATTGTCCGGCTCCGGGATGCAGGGCATCGTAAGGAATGGTGACTCGCAACAGACCTTGCGAGTAAGTAGCAACCGGCGAAGGCGCATGCGAAGACGCCTGAAATGGCTGCAGAGAGACAACCCCGACAATGGTTAGAAATACAGCGAGAAGTAAAAGCGTGAATCTGACCTGCGTTCCCTGCCAGCCGCCATGAACCATGGAGTCCTCCGTGGAGATACTTCGCTAGCCTGGCCTTCTTGGCTTCTTTTAACGAACGCGCGACGAGCCGATTATTGCGTTAAACCTGAGTGGGGCGTGCCCTCTCCGCGCAAAGGTCAACGCCGTGCTGAGCCGGTGCCTTGGCGCTGGTTCGGCCACACTCCGGCCATCGCGCACTACGTGACAGTCCTTATGGCTACTTTGACACCGCCAGAGACTCACTGGGTTGTTCCCCGTAGCCCAGAGCCTGAATTTGTTCATTAATCTGCGTCAGAGCCACTGTTCAGCAATGTTTTTCAAAGACCGGCGTCCGGACGCCCAGCCAAGTAGTGCGTATCGTCTTGGAACAGCATCGGGATCAGCTCTAGCACGGCAAACTGCGGCAATTCCCGGATGGTCGGCAATGCGTAGTAATCTTGGAACCCTGCGGCGCTTTATCCTCGCGGTCGAGAAACGGGCTTGGAGGAGATCAGGCGGGAGCGGAATTCAGCAGTACCCCACCTTTCCAATCCAACCTCGCGATACTAATCCCACTTTGTATTTGTGGCGGGGTCGGTCATTCGGGACCAAGGAGCTTTGGCCCGAGTGGCCTGAGCAGAACGCAGGCCTCCGTGTTCGCGCGTAAGATCAGGCATGAGCGGCAACCGAGCCCAGGCTAGTATTCTCCAGGCTAGTATTCTGAAGTGTGACTGAAAAGCCGGACACACACCCCAAGACCCCGCTTCGCAAGGGTTTTCTCCGATCCTTTGTTCGATGGCTTGTGATCAGTGTGGTGCTTGTTTGGTCGCTTGCCGCGCTGACCCTTCTGGCCGCCCGGTGGATCGACCCACCGTCAACCGCGGTGCACATCCAGCGCAGGTTGCAGGCCTGGATTCACCACACTCCCTATCGCGAACGCTACAAATTCATTCCGCTCAGCCAAGTCTCGCCCGATCTCCAGCACGCCGTAATCGCCGCGGAGGACGCGCACTTCTACCAGCACCATGGATTCGACTGGCACGAGATCCAAATCGCTGCCGAAAACGATTTGGAAGACGGTCGCACTCGCGGAGCTTCCACCATTACGCAGCAACTTGTAAAGAACCTATTTTTCGGAACGGGCCGCTCGATCCTCCGCAAGGGTGCGGAGTTCACACTGGTACCAGTGGCCGAATTCGTCCTCGGCAAGCGGCGCATTCTGGAGATCTACCTCAACGTGGTTGAATGGGGCCCTGGTATTTATGGTGCAGAGTCGGCGTGTCGTTACTACGACGGAACCGCGGCTCGGAGTATCGGCCGAGAACGGGCGGCACGGCTCGCCGCGATTCTGCCGGCTCCCCTGAAGCGACGGCCCGAGCGCATGAATAACTACAGCGTGCTCATCCTTGAGCGGATGCGCCAAATGAATTGGTAATCGCGCGCCGCATTTCACCAATACTGTGCGTACTGTCTCTCCGCGGGGTTCTGGCCGGATGGTCGCGGCTTCGGAGACTACTATCTTCGACATCGGGGCAAATGCGGAATCGACGCGGCAGCATCTGACTACCTTGGGAGACTCGTACCGACAGACGTGCTGCAGTGATCGACCGATTGCTGGCGAGAGGCCGACTTGAACGAAGCCGCTTGGCGGCGGACGCATTCGCGTGTTGCTGGGCCGATGGTGCGAGGATTCTCCACAAAGCGTCGTCGTCACGTTGCAAATCCCTCCTTAGTTGTTGGAGGAATTTATCTGATCCGTTCCCTCCAGGGATATGGCCACGGTGTCACCTACATCCTTCCCGATCGCTTGGCGAATGTCTGCGCGTACAGGCAGTTTATGCGTGCCATTACCCAGAGCCATGAACGAACTCCGAAAGGGGTGGCCATTGATTTTGCCGCTGACCTTCACCAATCCCCGGGTTCCAAAAAACTTGACCGAATCAGGCCAGACGACGTAGGTCCAACCACCCTTTTGAGGACTCTTTTGTAATTTAGCTGAGAATTTCTTGTCTATACTCATTTGTGAATCCCCTTTTTCTGCAAATTATTATGAGCAGGTCCTCAACATCGGATACGCTTAGAGCACCCGCAAAATTGCTAATGTCGCATCATCCGTCTGGCACCCTTGGGTGAAGTCGTCCATGGAGTTGAAAATCGACCGGACGAGTTGTTCGGCAGTCTCGTCGCCTTGTCTGGCTCTGGCGGCTGCCGCGTTGAACAGGCCTTGAACTCCCCACTCCGTGCCCGATTGGTTTTCCGCTTCAATGACTCCGTCGGTGTAGGAGATGACCACATCGCTGGGGTCAAGCTGCGCGACTCCCTCCTCATAGCTCGAATCAGGGAACATTCCAACCGGCGCTCCGCCCGTCTCGAGCGTATCGATTGAGCCGTCGCGCCGAAGAACAATCGGCGGAGTGTGTCCGGCATTCACGTATCGTAGCGTGCGCGTCGCCCTGTCAAAGACTCCGTAGAATACCGTTGCGTAGCGGTCCGCGAGCGACGAAGCGTATGCTTGGAGATTCACGATCTTGAGCAGTGCGGCCAGGTCCTCTCCCGTGAATAGCGCTGCTGTCCGAAGTGAGGACTGCACACTGGCGATCATGAGCGCCGCGGCGACACCTCTGCCGGAGGCATCTCCAACGACCAACGCCAGGCGCTCATTCGCAAGAGGCATGAACTCATAGCAATCGCCGCCGAGAGCTCGAACTTGGCGGCAACGCGCGCTATAGTCCACCGAATCGCTGGTACGGGCCCGCCGCCCTTGCATGAACCGCCGCTGGACATCGCAGGCCAGCACCCAGTCCAGGCTAACGTCAACCACCACATCGTCGGTCGTCATTTCCTAACCTCCGCTTGTATGTCGGTTCTGGGCGAGAAAAATCGACAGCTCGGGCCTGATTTTTCTTTAAAAAATATTTTCGAGGGATGTAGAAAACGCCGCGATGGCTCCGGCTACCCAATGAAAGCGCAGATTAGGGTCTGGCAAGTAATCAGTTCAGAAGGAGAACGATCATGGGCAAAGCAACTGAATTATCTCGGCGCCGTTTCGTTGGTTCCGCTCTCTCCGCTGCGGCCTTGGCGGCTTTACCGGCTAGTTCGATGGCAGACGCTAAGATGCAGAAAAGAGGAAACGAAATGACCACCCTGACGCCATACCTGTTATTCGATGGAAAATGCCAGCAGGCCATGGAATTCTACAAATCCTGTTTTGGCGAAGAACTGGCCGCGACCAAGGTTAAGGAATCTCCAGCCAAAGATTTCATGCCTGCCTCTCAGCACGAGAAAATCGTCAATGCCCGGCTCAGAAATGGCAAGTTGGAGACTGCGACTCGAGTCATGTGGTCTGGAATGCATCGATCATCAGATCTTGCTCCGCTTTTGGAATGCGCAGGCGGATCGCTTCGTCCCGCCATCCGGAGACGGCGACCTGCACCTGTTTCAGCACATCGCCTGCCTGCTCGGGGTTCAACCCATAGTCTTTGCATGCCTCCATGGCAATCGAGACGTCACACGCGGTCTCCACTTCGTTGATTGCCAGCGTCAGTTCCTGACCATCAATGGAAGGATTCATGTCATAGGCTGGCGACAACCGGATGCCGCCCTCATCGATAAAGAAACCGTGGTTGCGTAGATGATCGTCGGTATTGTGAATCAGGATATTGAATAAAACACGCCGGAACAGTTGTTCGCAATCGGCCCGCGTATTGGCGCCGCGCGACTGCAGCAGATCGATGAGCTCAAGATAACTCGCTCCTGCCTCACCGTCGGCATGCTGGGTCAGAGCCATCGCAGAAATGAACGCCAAACGGCCTCCTCGTGCCGTACGGTCGAAACGCTTCACGAGAAAAGTGGTATACGGACTCTCCGCCAGGCGAAGCGGCCTAGCATCCGGAGCATCGACGCCGGCTCTTCTCGCTAGGCCGTGAGCCACCAGTTCCCAGCCGCCTACGTCGCGAGTGTCTTTTCGGCTGGGGAACTTGGCGATGCACAGAATCCCAGCCTCATCACGCACCGATGCCTTCGGCCGAGCTCCTCCCAGGGAAGATCCCGGCGCAAAGAGCCAGGTAAGCCACTTTTCGTACTGTGGGTTCTCTTCCTCGTCAATATGCTGTTCAAACTGCAAACTCGCCGCCTGTAGCTCACGCAGGGAGGTCAGCGGAGGCGCGGCAAACTGGGTGTTGCTGTCAATGAAAGGCTCGCCGGGTGACGCTCGAAAGCGCAACGCTCCTAAACGAGTTTCGTCGTGAACGCCAAGGAGAAAGTCCCACTCGGTCAGGGCACGTGGTTTTCTTTTTTCGTATCGGGCGCGGGTATTCTCGCGGCGTTGCATCAACACCCGGCCCCACCGGTCCGGGGACGAGTCGAGGAAAATGCCGAAGTTCGTGCGGTTCGCTGCGGGATACTGGTGACCAGCCGCCAGAGCGAGATCGGGATCAAAGGCGAAGACTTCGGGTCGGTCTAACCAGGCGCGATCATATTCGAAGGAAAAGATCTCTCCAGCGCCGCTTTGTTGGCGATGAAGCACGCCCATGGAGACCGTGTGCTGGAAGCGTTCCAGATCAACGTGTACCTGCACCGTATCGAGGGCGGCCATCAGGAGAATTCCTTTGGCTTATCGGTCTTTGTGGGCGGCGGAGTTGTTGAACGTTTTGGAGCTCTGTTCCGGGGCGACAAAGCGATGTCCTGCAACTTCCGACCCAGAGGGTCGTCCGCGGCTAACTTTGCCAGGTCATCTTCGAGCCGCAATACCTGCATCACTCGGGCGTAAATCCCGAGCGCAACTGCGGAATCACCCTTTTCGACTCGGGACAGCGTCTTACGTGAAATACCAGCACGCTGGGCCACCATCTCCGCCGAGTATTTGCGGCGCAGGCGGGCGAGTTTCAGGTGATCGCCATAGCCGCGTAGCAGGCGGGAGACGCGGGGCAGCAACGATGGAGCAGTACGACCCATAATGAGTATTATCTTACCCTATATTGCGCTGTATTACAACTGATATGACCCATTACCGTGGCGGATTGGTTGGTCCTGTATTGCCAGCCGTTTCGCATTGCAAGGTCTCGAAATCGCCCAGAAATGTACGAGATCCTCTCATAGCAGGAATGCCTTATGAAACCTCGCCACAATGAATATTGCCCGATCCACAGATCCCTCAGTTGCTGCGGCCGCGAACTAACCCATCGCGCGCACCGCCTGCAGCCCAGCGTTGACGAGTGGAGGACCCACATCACCCAAGTGGATACCGGGAACTTCGATCGCCCGCGGAAATGCGCAAACTCCTAAAGTAGAAGGTCTGGGAACAGAACGGAAATGCGCAATCTGTCATCACGAGTTCATCGACTACAACGACATCGTGCCAGACCATCGGGATCCGAAGGGGATGGGGGGCTCATGGCGAGATGATCATCCGGACAATATTCAAGCAACACATTGGTGGTGCAATGGGAAAAAGGATCAACCAGAATCTCAAAAGTTATAAAATGGCTACTCGGAATGGGCTTGACTGCGCTTTTTGCAAGCGTTGATCGGCGGTTGAGTATTCACCGGAGGTGGAATTCAGCTTGAACACGACTCTTCCAGACGAGCGCACCTCCGAGGTTCTCCAGGCGGCGGCAGATTCGACTGCTTCGCTCCCGATGCTGGATTTCGGATGGATGGTCGGCACTCGGAGACCAGAGTCAGCACCACTCTCGTTGGTTTCCTGTGTTCCAGAAGTGTCCGCATTTGGAGCTAGCGCTCGCCTCACCTGGCAGCTTTGGACTCGCAACCGATCAGCCGGAATAAAGGCCTACGGGCGAGTTGTGCCGCGCCGATCGACGATCAGTGGGTGAGTTGATGATGCGATCCGTCGGATTAGAAGAGCTCGACGGCTGCGGCATGGCCAGAAGCAGAAGCGAGTCGACGATCCCGTGTAACTAACGTACCCCCGAGTTTTTCGGCAAGCACGATGTACGCTGCATCATAGGCAGAAAAGTTGTGACGGAGTTGCCAGATGCGGGGTAGGAGCACGAGATGAGGATATCGAGTAATACGGAGATCCAGCAGATCACGGACCGCCTCGTCAGCACGATGTATAGAGACAACTCCTTGCAGGGCTAGACGCCTCAGTACCTGCGCGACCTCAAGATCTAGGAGGTGAGGCGCGTGTAGGGTTTCGTTTTTCGAATAAATTCGGTTCTCGATGCTGTGCCCCGCAGATGTCTGAAGAAGCCAGTCGACTGCGGCAGACGCATCGAGGACGATCACCGAGCCTCGCGCTCTTCTCGCACCAAGCGAGCGGTATCAATCCGCGTCGAAACCGGCTTACGCTTATGCAGGCGCTCTCGCAATTCTGCGAGCGTTGGTCTCTCCGCGATTTCTTTGATCTCCGCTAATAGATAGTCCGAAAGTGACATACCGGCCATGGCAGCGCGAGCTTTCAGGCCGCGGTGCAGGGCATCAGGTACATTACGAAGTTGAATCATCTTTGACATGCTACAAGCATACTTTCATGTCCTTCACATGTAAAGATTGCCTTTCCCAAGTCGGTCCTGCCCTCAAGGCCAATCCCAATATCTCTGCCTGCGGGTTGTGACTTTTTGCAGTGTGACACTTGTGCGCGAGAACTACGCTGTCTCGGCAAGTCCACTGCGACCACGTGAATGATTAACCGTCTTACGGCCGATCAGCCGTCTCTTCTTTCAATCAACTTAAAATCCGCAATTTCATAATCCGCTAGTGCTTCACGTGTTTGCCCCTGTTGTCCGCTGAGGTGCAGAACTTTGGGTGAATTGCCGGCTTGACGTGCAGGCTGCAGTCGTGGTATTACATTTGTTAATATGTAATGGAGGGAAAGATGGAGTCCGCGATCACCGTCAAGGGCCAAGCCACCATCCCGAAACCTATCCGTGAACATCTTGGGCTGCAGCCGGGTGATCGGGTTAAGTTCTTCGTGCATCCCGACGGCAGTGTAGTCTTGTTGCCGAAACTCTCTGCTTCGGCGATACGTGGTATGGTCAAATCCCGGAATCCCCGGCCCGTGACCACCAAGCAAATGACCGCAGCGGTTGCCGACGGTGCTTTGAGTCGAAATCCGCGGCGACGACACCGATGATCGGGCTCGATACCAACGTTCTGATACGCTATCTCACCCAGGACGACTCGGTACAGTCAGCCAAGGCGACGGAGATTCTTGAACGTCGTTTGACACCGAAGAATCTGGGTTTTGTCAGCGTCGTGGCAATGGTCGAAACCGTATGGGTACTCGATCGCGCATATGGTCTGACTGCTCAGGAAATCGCAACCGCTGTCGAACGCCTTCTGCAGGTTGAGGTTCTGGCGATCGAAAACGAGCAGGAAGTCTTTACTGCCATGGTTGCGCTAAAACAGAGGCGCGGATCATTCGCGGACGCGCTGATCGCAGAGCTCGGAGCCCGCGCAGGATGTACTCGCACGCTGACGTTTGACCAAAAAGCACTCCGACTTCCTAGCTTCGAGCTTGTGTAATCGACCTCGATTCCGCTCAGCTCCTCTGCCGTACCACATTCCTTTCGGCTACTACTTGTGTATTTCTTGTTCGCAATGGCTTTATGTAGCAGAAGCTCGATGCACGAGCTACTGCGAGAACGAGTGTCGGCCGATCAGTCGGTTTCTGTCCGAATTCCCTGAAGGACTAACCGAAATGAGCCGGCGAATGCGCCAGCTGTGTGCGGCCCGCTCGGCTGGCAAAGATCATCTAGCGTAGTGTCCCATAAGTAAATGGCATTAGTATTGTAAGGAAAATAGGCGTCTCTGATGCACAATGGAGGTGCCTATGGCGAGGGGACGACCGAAAGCGGCGTTGCAGTTGAGCGCGGAGCAGCGTGCGCAACTGGAAAGCATGGCCAGTTCCCGTTCGCTTCCGGCGGGACTGGTGACTCGGGTACGAATTGTTTTGCTGAGTGCGGCCCACCGCCTTCTCGCTATCACTAACCGGATGTACCTCCGCTTTCAAAGACCTCAAAACCTCGCCCATTAATTCCAGGCTTGCAGGTCATCTTCCACGACCAGAAGTCTCAGTGGTGTCATAAGTCGATCCTCTTCTAAGCCCAATCTCGCCCGACCATCATACGCGCGTCAAAGTCAGCAGTGGATCAGCCTGATTCCGCGGTCAATGTCCCTTGTGGAATACCAACCGCCAGAGCGGAAGAGGCTCCAGGTTGGGCCGTCAGCATCGACGTGCCCTATTTGCCCGAGCGACCACTCAAAACCATTACTTAGGTACTTCTCGGAAGGTCGAATTCTCACACCGATCACCTTAGGCATGTTCATCTTGTATCTGAGCCGCCACGTCTGAGAAGAAACCATCGGGCGGCGTTCCATAAGAGCTATCCCCTCCGCTTACAGGGAGCCAATCAGGCACTGAGATTTCTCTTCATGCATTCGCGACGCCTGATCTTTCGTCACGCTCTCATTTCGCTCTCGTTCGTGCTGCTATACCTTCTGCTGAACCGGCCTGAAGTCATTTTCTTTTCCCGCATTGGATTCGTTGCCTGGTATCCCGCAATCGGCCTGGTTATGGCGCTCCTGTTGGGTGTCAGCCCGTGGTACGCGCTCCTAGTTTGTTTCGCCGATGCTCTTGCGGGCACAGTTATTTATGCCGGGCCATTCAGGTCCTTCAGCAACACGGTCGATGCCGTGGGAGTGGCTGCTTGTTATGGCGCGGCGGCATACGTGTTGCGCGGGCCCCTTCAAATCGATCTTCGGCTGCGTCGCCGCCGAGATGTGGTCCGCTACGTTTTCGTGAGTGCGACCGCGGCTGCGGTAGCAACAATCATTGGCGTCGCATGCCTGATTGCGGATCACAGCATTACTTGGGGTGAATACGGGTCTTCCGCGCTAGGGTGGTTTTTGGGTGACGCCATCGGCTTGGTGGGCATCGCACCGTTTCTTCTGGTCCATGTATTTCCGCATGTTCGTAAGTGGCTCTCGCCGACGCCCTCCGAGCTCCACGCAAAGAGGACGCATTCCCCCGGAACGAAGCTCACTTTTGGCGGGCTAGTAGAAACCTGTGGCCAAGCTTTGACGATATTAGCAGTCCTCTGGGTGATGTTCGGAACCAAGGACCGGCGTTACGATCATTTTTATTTGAGTTTCATTCCGATCATCTGGATCGCGATGCGTCAGGGAATCCGGCGAGTTATCATAGGCCTGCTGGCGCTAAATTGTGGAATTGTAGTCGCAATGCATTTGTTCCCTCCGACTGCAGTCCTGTTCACCAAAGTCGCACTGCTCATGCTGGTGCTGTCCGCGGTAGGACTCATCGTGGGATCCGAGGTCAGCGAGCGGCACCGCATGGCAATTGATCTGCATGAACAAACCACTTACTTAGACTCGCTGATACAAAATAGCCCGCTAGGGATCGTCGTTCTTGACCGGCAAGGCTCGGTCGAGTTGGCGAATTCCGCGTTCGAGAAACTCTTTCAATACGACCGGCAGGAACTGACATCGATTGATATTGGGAGGATGGTGATCGCTGACGATGAGGCCAGGCACTCCGCTGAACTGATTCCGCAGATCTTCGCCGGAAACGCGTTCCACAGGACGGTGCGACAACGGCGCAAAGACGGGCATATCCTTGATCTAGCACTGCATGGGGTCCCGCTGCTGGTAAGCGGTGAAGTACGGGGCGCGTACCTGATCTATGAGGACGTTTCGGAGCAGACTAGGGCGATCGAAGCGCAGAAGCAACATGCCGAGTCGTTGGACCGACTGGTGAAGGAGTTGGAGCTGCGCACACAACAGATGACCTCATTGAACGAAATGGGGTCTCTGTTGGGGTGTAGTGGGAATGTTAACGAAGCCTGCTCCGTCGTCGCTAATTCGGTGCAAAAGCTTTTCCCGGACGCTCCATCCGGAGCGCTCTATTTGTTCAGGTCGTCGCGAGACCTCATCGAGGCAGCAATTCGGTGGGGGGGACGAGACGTATTAGCGCCGACATTTCCTCCCGACGCATGCTGGTCTCTCCGCCGCGGCCAGCCTCACTGGAGTGGGCATCCGGGAAACGGCATCGCCTGTCAACATTTGACCAAGGGTTCAACTACCGCGGCTCTATGCGTGCCAATGGTCGCGCAAGGGAACACGGTTGGCGTTTTGCATCTCGAATTCGAGAGCCCGGCGCAACTCCGATACGATTCCGGAGCGGTGAGTTTTCGGGACTCGCATCAGCGATTGGCCATCAGTGCGGCCTCGCAGATCGCCCTTTCGCTGGCCAGCCTGCAGCTGCGGGAAACGCTTCGTGAACAGTCGATTCGTGATCCGCTGACTCGCCTGTTTAACCGGCGCTTCCTGGAAGAATCGCTCGAAAGAGAGCTGCAACTGGCGGGTCGCAAGAAGCAATCCATCGCCGTTCTTTTCCTGGATCTCGACCACTTCAAGAGATTCAATGACACATTCGGCCACGATGCGGGAGACTCGGTGCTCCAGTCCCTTGCCGATCTATTTCGTAATTTCTTTCGCGCCACCGATATATGCTGCCGCTATGGCGGCGAGGAATTCGCCATCATCCTGCCCGAGTCATCTTCACAGGACGCGGCCATTCGTGCGGATGTGCTGCGCTCGGAAGTAAAGAGCCTCCGCTTGCAATATAAGAAGCAGCCTCTCGGGCAACTGACGCTCTCGGTAGGTGTGGCCGCGTTTCCGGAACATGGGTCAACCTCCGTCGAGTTGCTCAAAATCGCGGACCAATGCCTCTACGAATCCAAAAATCGTGGTCGGGATGTTGTGACCGTGGCTCTTCCGCAAAATGCCGATCTGGGCGACTGATCTGATCCGGTATTTGATGACGATGTGGTGCAGCCGTCCAACGAGAGTCGGAGGACTGCACCACCAGAGGAGTCAGCCGCAGACCACGCGATTCACGTCGGGGAAGGGACGGCCGCTCCTTCAAATCACTCTCCTATGATTGGTCGAATTTATCGAGTAAGTCATTCCTCGTCTGTTCAATAGTGCACATTTTGAGTAATAGAGAGAGAGTAGGTTAAAACCATGTACAAAATCAGCAAAGACACCGATGGTATTATCCTACTTTGTCACGACTGCTCACATGTGGAGCGTATCAACTCGTTCAATGAGAGCCTTGGCAGTCCTCGTACACAGGCAGCGCGAGCTATGCAGAATCACTCACGCGAGAAGCACGGCGCAGGATCGTTGCTGAAGCCCATTCCTAAGAACTTACGGGGTCGTGGAGCAGCGGTGACAAGCGGGACGGTAGCGATTCCCCGACAACGGTAATTACCATTGATGATCGAAGCTGCTGACGGCTGCTTGGTATGGGCACTGATCGCATCGAAGTGAAAATCGCCATCGATCCGTTTCGGTGTGTAATATCGCATTCTTCAAGTTGTAGCCTTTTTCTCTTCCTATTTTGGGAATAGTACGAAGTATTCCCATGATGCCAGAGGCGGATGGCCCGGCTCTGATGATCGGTTTAAGTTGCAGCGTGTGGGAATGTTGATGGAGCCTGAGCCGGGCAATCCCTAGGAGATGGAAGGCGTTCTGATCCCGCCGCCGCGCGTGGTCCTTATGGCGAGTTCTACCTATTCCCGCGGCTGACCGCGCGGGGGAATTACTCGCGCATTGGGATTGCACGAGTGCGGTTCGACCGAGCCTGGATCCTGTAAGCGTCGAACGGCTCGGCATCGCACAGGAGCCGGAAGCAGCGTGATGACGGAGCACGAGAAACGCAATTCGCTGTCGCGTCCTGTTGTAATATCCCCGGTTCACCAGCAATCGTGTCGCGAGTGCAATCGCCTGTGGGCGCTGAAAAACTCTTTTCAGGGAGTTTCGCCAACTGGCAGCCCCTGTCGTTTCATCGGTCTCCACACCAGGTCGCCTCTCAAGTACTGCCAAAGGCCTTGCAATCTCCAGATCATATGCAATTGCCGGTAAGGAAAATGTTCCAGGAAGCAGTAGCTGACGAGCCGAGCCACATCCTGCCAATCGTTGTATCGTTTGTAAGTCAGTTCCTCTTGCAGAACGGAACCAATGGAAATCACCGTTGCAAACGCATACCCGAAGAGGAGAAACTGCAGACAGAATGCCCCGCTCAATACGCCAAAGCATGCTGCCAATACAATGGTCGCGATGCCACCCAATTCGATGACCGGGGCCAGAAATTCGAACAGCCACAGGTAAGGAAGCGCCAGGCATCCGATACGTCCATAGCGCGGCCGGAAGAGCATGTCCTTGTTCGGCCACAACACATCCAGCAGACCCTTGTGCCAGCGAGCGCGCTGTCTCCCGAGCGATCGCAGGTCCGATGGCACTTCCGTCCAGCACACCGGGTCCGGGACAAACTCGATGCGGTAGTCCGCGCCTTTATCCAGTAGGTGGCGGTGCAAACGTGTCACCAGGTCGAAATCTTCGCCAATTGCGTGAGATCGATAGCCCCCTACAGCCAGCACCAGATCGGTTCGGAAAACGCCGAAAGCGCCGGAAATAATCGTCAGCATGTTTCCCCGCGCCCATGCTTCTCTTCCAATCAAGAAAGCACGCAAATATTCGACCACCTGAATGACTTCGATACTCTTTCTCGGCAGGCGCACCCGGCGCATGCGCCCTCCTTCGATCTCTGACCCGTTCAACACCCGGACAATTCCACCAACCGACACGACGCGCTTCGGGTCTGCCAGCACCGGCACCATAATTCGCAGCAACGCATCTCGCTCGAGCACAGAGTCCGCGTCGACAACGCACACATACGGTGAGGTTGCCGCATTCAAACCTGCATTTACCGCATCTGCCTTGCTCCCCGCCGGTTCCTTATCCACGACAAGGAGTCGTGCGTCGACGTCGCTTCGGTATAGCCCCCGGACCGGAGCGCTGGTCACTTGCGGGACGTACACCGCTCTCACCAGCCGGAGGCGAAACTCTTGCTGCATGACTTGCAGTGTGCTGTCCGCTGACCCGTCATTGATGACGATGACCTCGAGTTGCGGATAATCCAGATCAAGCAGGTTCCGCACAGCTGTACTAATCGATTTCTCTTCGTTATGTGCGGGCACAAGGACGCTGATCGGAGGCGCCAGCGGGGATCCTTTGATCCAGTGCAGCGGGATACTCTCAAGACGCCGCAGATGGGCTGCGCTCGTCCTCAGCGCGATGATCAGCATCATCAAGTATCCAAAATTAGAAAGGAGATAATAGAAAAAAAGTATCTGGTTCGAGACTTCCAGAAAGTGAATCATGAACAGGATGCCGCTGCAGTGGAAGCTTTTTCCTGGGGCGCGTGCCGTTCGGGAGGCACCGTCCCGGTGCGCAGGACCTCAAGCAGAACCGCCTTATCTTGCTTGCTGGCTGGCCGCAGGGCTTTGATCTCGGCTTGCATCTTCGTTTGCAAGCCAGCATTTTCAAGCGCCGTTAAATACGCATGTAATCCGTATCGATCTCGCATGGCTACCACCTGTTCGAAGATCGGCGCCATCTCTGTATTGAGGTCCATAAGCGCTTCTGCGGCCCGCAGACGCACCAGCCGATTCGAATCCGCTAATCCGTGCAAAAGAAAAGGGATTGCAGTTCCGTGGCCGAGCTTTCCCAGACTTACGATCGCTCGCAGCCGCACAAACCATATGGGGTCTTTGGCCAACTCACTCAGAACGTTGACCGCGAGTCCTGGCTCCGCGTACGACAGCGCTCGTGCGGCCGCCGCTCGCAGTTCCGGTAGACTGTCCTCCGCAAACTGCAATATTTCCGTTCCTAGCGAAGGCGTGGCCACTTCCCCCATCACGCGCGCGAGCACTTCACGCACGCTTGCCCCCGCATGCTGCAGGTACGGCAACAATACTTGCGGACGCTCGGCGCAAGTCTGGATTAGCGCGCTTTGCAAGGGAAGCGCTGGCACCACCAGCCCCGCTTCGCCGACCCAATTTAGAATCTCCACCGCCGCTTCCGGACAAGCCATCTGCCCTAAGCCGCGCAGGGCGGCAAGCCGCGTTTCCGGGTTGCGATCGCGCAAGCCTTCCGCCAGAGCCGGAATTCCTTCCGGCGCCCGCGTTCGACCGAGTGTCACCAGTGCGCGGTGTCGTCGCCATCCGTGATGGTTTCGCGCATCGGAAATGCACTTCTCGACCAGTCCGCTGTCTCGCATAAATTTCAGCAGCCGCGCCGATTCTTCCGGTGCCGCGACCTCGAACGCGTCCAAGACCATCGTCTCGACAAGTAGCCGGTCGGATGGTTTTGTGCGCCATGTCGCGTACGGAATCTCGCCAGAAATCAGCGCGTCCCATCCCTCGCGGATTTCGAATAGTCGCGCGTCACGCTTCGCGAAATACCGTTTCCGGTAGGTTCGCCGAAGCATGATAAAGCCCAGCAACAACATGTCTGCGACGATCACGGAGATGATCGCCTTGACCACGAAAGCCGCTGGACCTAGCCTGCGAATTGTTTCAAAAGCGGATGCCATAGGTAAATCCGAAACTTGTCTGACTCCGGTCTTGCGTTCGCTTCTGATAGGATGCGAAGCCCGTCACGTCTTCACGCGTCGTCAACTGCAAGCGCAAGCCGCCGCCGTACGTATGCGAAGAAAATTGCCCGATCTGATCCACTTGCGCGAAATTTTCCGTCCCCACCGCGTAGAAGACATTTCCTCCCACGCGGCGCTCATTCCATCTGGTAATCGGAAATCCGAGTCGTGTCATCCCCGAAGGACGCCATTCCGTACTGGAAAAATGGCTTCGTGCTCCCGTCAACCCCAACGACCACGTCCAGTCATGAGGCAGGTAAAAGAGTGTTGTCTCATTGATCGTAAGAATGCGCGCAGTCGTATACCAGTACCAGTGCTGCCCGTAGTCAATTTCCACTCCGCGTACAATTTTGCTTCCTCTGAGTTTCCACCCTTGGTCGTAATCGAAGAATGCTTCATCTTTCGGAATAACATTGTTGTCATTAGCCGCCGCACCGCCCACTGTTAGCGCACCCCACTTCGGTAAGTTTCCAGTGGCGCTCGCCACGAATTTTTCCGCATCCGTTCCTCCCCGCCGGTAAACACTGCCCGCGACGCTAGTCGTCCATCGCGATGTCCAGTGGGAGATGAGGCTCAATCCTTCATCATGGTTGGCGTCAGCGAAGCTGAAGAGGTCGGCATTCACTCCTACGCGCACTTCGTGCTTCGGTTCGCCGCGCAAGGAGAGCAGGCCTGCTCGTGCCTCTGTGCTGTTTGGATCCAGATCCAGCGCGCGGTGAAATTCCAGCTTCGCTTCGCTCTGGTCATGTGCGGCTTGCAAGGCGCGACCGCGTGCCGCGCGGAGATCGGCGCGCTTCGGATCGAGTTCCATGGCGCGATCGAGAGCCTGCAGCGCCTCCGTCGTTCGGTCTTCGCGCGAATACACGCTGGCTAAACCCATCCAGTTGTCAGGATCGTTTGGTACGACAGCGAGAATCTCCAGATATTCACGTTCGGCTTCCGCGAGTTTCCCCGACCACATCCGGATGCGCGCGTGCCATGCCCGTATGTCCATGTCTTGCGGCGCGTGAGCAATCTCGCGATCCACAATGTCCATCGCTGTGGCCCAATCCCGCGCCTCCACGCATCTCTGCACCTCTTCTCGCCAGCCTGTGCTCGGCTGGTGCCCCCAAGCGAGAAGGCAGAATATCCAGATCCCTGCCAGCAGTCTGAAAATCACGAATACTTACTCCGAGGCGCGTAAACACACCGAATGTATACCTTCTTATTTGCAAGAGGGTTAGAGATAGTCTGGACCCATATAAAGAGAAATGCCGCGATTTACCATTGGTGACTGTTACATTGGTAACCGCGGTGGAACCAATTCTTCATGAAGTATTCCACTTGTGCCGAACCGGCTGGCCGGGAGGAGGAACGTGACGGAGGGCTGGAGGAGGATTTCGTTTCAGATCCGCGCGGCGTGAAAGGCGGGCCGTTGTGCGAACAGGCTGGTACACCCCTCGCAAACAGATACCGCTTCGGGAGAGGCTTACGTCTCTTCCCAATTCAGACACTATTCTCTATACCTGTAGCACATCGCGTTCACGAGCCACCATCTCGTACAACACAGGATTGACGAAGAACCCGATGAGGAGGCGGGAGACGAGACCGGCAACGATGACGATGGCAAAGGGCCTTTGCGTATCCGATCCGATGCCGGTGGAAAGGGCCGCGGGCAACAATCCCAGGCAGGCGACAAGAGCTGTCATCATGATCGGACGGAGCCGAAGCAACGAGGCCTCCCGTGTGGCAGCGCGAATGCCCATTCCCTCCTGGCGCAACTTGTTGATGTAGGAGACGAGAATGACGGCGGTCTCGACAGAAACCCCAAGCAACGCCAAAAGACCCAGCACAGAAGAAACGCTGAACGGTGTGTGACTGAGTTTCAGCGCAACCAGCGCTCCCACCGGTTCGGTCAGGATGACTCCCAGGGCAATGGTGACAGGGAATTTGAAATTTCCGTAGAGCGCAAACAAGATGATGAAAATCAGCACTACGGCAAGTGGACCAATAAAGTACATCTGCGATTTGGCATCCAGAAATTGACTGTATTCGCCGCCCCACGACATCGTGTAACCCTGCGGCAATGTCACCGCCTTCTTTACGACCGCCTGGCCATCTCGCACCGCTCGCTCCAAGTCGCGCCCTTCGATGCTGTACTGAACGCCGATGTAGCGGGAGTTATTTTCGCGATAAATAAAGGACGCACCGTTCCCCTGAGTAATATTGGCGAGTTGACTGAGCGGGATCTGCTGCCCGTCGGGTGTCCCCACCAACAAGTTTCCAATCTCATGTGCGTTACTGCGGAATTGGGGCTGCATTCGCACTACCAGATCAAACAGCTTCTCCCCTTGAATGACCTGGGTGACCGCTTGCCCACCGACTGCGGCTGAAATTACAGCTTCTACGTCCGCAACGTTGATCCCATACCGTGCGATCTTGTTCCGATCGACATCAACCAGCAGGCTAGGCTGGCCGAGTTCGCGCACCACCGTGAGTTCGGTGAACCCAGGCACGTTGGACAGCGCGTTCTTGATCTGGATCGCTTTGTCCTGAAGTACGTTCAGGTCTTCACCATAGATCTTGACCGCCAAGGAACTCTTGAGGCCGGTGAGCGCTTCGTCCACGGCATCTTCCGCGGGCTGGGTGTAGTTGAAAATGATTCCGGGAAAGGCACTGAGTTTATTGTTGATCGATTCAATCAGTTGTTTCTTCTCGCTGGTCGCGCCAGTCCATGATTTGTCTTTATATGGCTTCAAGCCAACGTAGAACTCGCAGTTAAAGAAGCCCGTGGGATCAGTACCATCGTCGGGCCGTCCTAACTCTGAACCCACGACGGTAACCTGCGGATAAGACATCAAAATGTCGCGTATCTGAGGAGCGATGTTACTGGCCTCTTCAAAAGAGATGGTGTAAGGCATCGTGGCCCGGACCCAGAGCGCGCCTTCGTCGAGGTGAGGCATAAACTCTCCGCCGATGAAAGGCACGAGCAGCAGGGTCGCTCCGAAGATGAGGGTTGCGATCAACATGATTGTTTTGGGGTGGTTGAGCGACCAATCCAGCTGAACTGCGTATTTCCGCTTCATCCATGCATAGGCGCGATTCGGTTTCTCATGCACACCCTTCTTGAACCAGTAGGAGGCGAGCACGGGTATCAACGTAAGCGTCAGGATGAGCGCACCGAGCAGTGCAAAGGACATGGTCTCAGCCATCGGGTGGAACAGTTTGCCCGAAGGTCCGGTTAGCGCGTAAATCGGCAGATACCCGGCGAGGATGACGGCTACCGAATAGAAAATCGGGCGATCCACATCTTTCGCAGCCGCAAGAATCACTTCGTTCAGCTGGTATTGCTGTCCCTCCCGCAGTGCCAGTTCGCGGTAGATGTTTTCAACCATGACCACGGTGCCATCGATGACAATTCCGAAATCAATCGCGCCGATGGAGAGCAAATTCGCGGCGACATCGTGGGCATGGAGCACGATGAAGGCAAACAGAAGTGAGAGGGGAATGGTGAGGGCAACGATGACTGCGGCCCGGAAACTGACGAGGAAGAAAATCAGCACCACTAATACCAGCACCATGCCGCGAAGCAGGTTCGCTTCCACGGTGTCGGTCGTCAGGTCGACCAGTTCACTGCGGTCGTAATAAGGATGGACCTTCACGTCCGGTGGCAGGATCTGGCGGTTCAGTTCCTCGGTTTTTGCTTCCACTGCTTTCAGGACGTTTTGTGTCTGCTCGTCACGCAGCATCAGAATGACACCCTCCACGGCATCGTCATTCTTCTGGAAGCCAAATTCGCCCAGGCGTGGCGCGTGCCCGATCGTTACCTCTCCTATATCGCGTATTCGGATCGGCACTCCCTTGTTGGCGCCAACCACGATGTTTCCAATGTCATCCGTGTTGCGTACCAGGCCGATGCCGCGCACATAGTAGAACTGTCCGCCCTGAGAATAGAATCCGCCGCCGGCATTCGCGTTATTGGCGGAGAGCGCCGTCACCACTTGCGGAATGGTCAGGTGATATCCGTAGATGCGCGCCGGATCGAGCAGCACTTGGTACTGCATCACCGTTCCACCAAAACCCGAGTCGTCGGCCACGCCGTGGACAGATCGGTAGGCCCGCTCCACCACCCAATCTTCGATCGTCTTTAGCTCCTGAGGAGTGCGGTCGGGACTTTCCAGCACATAGCGATACACCAGGCCGCTAGGGCTGAACAGCGGCGAGAGGCCCGGAGTTACTCCCGTCGGCAACGTTGCCCGCGCGAGCCTTTCAAATACGATTTGCCGAGCAAAGTAATCGTTGGTACGGTCCTCGAAGGTCAGTTTCACATCGGACAAGCCGTAGAGCGAGATGGAACGCATCACCACCATGTGTGGAACGCCGTTCATCTCGAGTTCAAGTGGAAGCGTGACCAACCTTTCGACCTCTTCGGCGGCATGATCCGGCCACTGTGTGATGATTTCTACCTGCGGAGGCGAGAGGTCGGGATAGGCGTCGACGGGCATCCGCTCAAACGACAGGATTCCCCCGACCGTGATGAAAGCGGTCAGCATCAGTACGAGAAATCTTTGACGCAGCGCCGCTTGGACGATTCGGTGGATCATTCGCTGGTGGACACTATCCTTGCCTTCGGCTTCATTGTTGCCAGAATTGCAACTCGTTTCAAAGCTTGCGCGATTCTGCTAGCGCTGCAGCGAGTTCGCAAACTGCAGGAACAAGCTGCCGTTTCCGATGACTTGGTCACCAGCTTTCAGCCCGCTGATAATCTGCGTCTGCCCGTTCAGGCTTTCCCCGAGCGTAACTGAGCGTCTGCCGAACTGGTTCGAAGCTGCCGCCGCATAAACAAAAGGCTGGTTCTCGCTATCCCGCAGGACAGCGGCATCCGGGAGCGCAATGGCATTTGGAATCGTGCCCGCGTTTACGGTCGCAACCACATACATATCTTTTTTCAGCTTCTCGCCAGGATTGTTCGTCTCGATGCGCGCCTGCAACGTACGAGTGTTCGGATCGAGCGATGCCGCGACATAGGAAATGCGGCCGTGGAAGGCTTCCGGATAAGTATCCGTCCGAATTGCGACCGTATCTCCAACGCGCACGTAGGGCAAATCCTTCTGATAGATGTTGACCAGCACCCAGACGCTGCCGATATCCGAAATCATGAAACATTGAGTGGTGCCGGGTTGAATGAGCTGCCCAGCGGACACATCCTGCTCGACGACTTCGCCGCTGATCGGGGCTCTCACGGGGACTTCAAAGGATGGCGGACCCTTCACGAGTTCGTCGGGATCTGTAATTCCCATCACTTTCAAAGCGGCTTGCGACGATGCCAGGTCACCGCTCGCCAGCACCTCGGCTGACTGCGCCTGCTCGAGGTTTTGCTCGGCAATCGCTTTGTGCTCATACAAATCACGGGCGCGAGCATAGGCTTTTTGTGCGAGAGCGTAGGCTTCCTTGGCCTTCAGATAATTCGTGCGAAGTTGCGAATAATCCGGACTCGCCACGTACAACATGGGCTCGCCCTGGTGCACCTTCTGACCGGGCACGACCACCACCCTGCTGACCGGTCCGCTCACCTGTGTGATGACAGGCGTCGTGCGAAAACTGTTGTAAGCCACGGCGCCCGTCAGCCGGAGGCTTCGAGGCAGCGTCGTAGGCTGAACCGTCAGCACCTGTACATGCGCCATCTGCTCTTGGGGGATGGTGAACAGTTCTGCATTGTCTGAGTTCTTCGCGCTGCTCGAATTAGCGGAGGTATTCGCCGGGGGCCCTCCGCAGCCGGTAAGCACCAGCATGACCGCCGATGCGGCAGCGAGTGCCGCCAACCATCGACAGCCATCCGCGCGAACATTCATGGCAGTTTCCTCACGGCAAGTTCCTCGTTCCTTCCGCTTCCTTCAATTGTTCCAGCGCTGTCATATAAGATGCCAACGCCTGGCGATAGGCTAACTGGACCGACCGGTAGCTGCGCTCGGCATCCAGATAATCTAGGAGACTTGCGGCGCCCCGCTGGTAAGCATACTGACTGATGTCGCGCGAGTCCTGCGCCTGTTTGAGGTAGCCGGAGGTGTAAAGTTGCACCACTTCTTCGTTGCTCCGGACCGCCTCATAGGCATTGGCAACGTCGGAAAGAACCGTATCGCTGAGCGATTGCTGCTGCTCCTGTGCCTGCGTGAGTGCGTGGCCGGTACGCGCGATTTCTCCCTGATTGCGGTTGAAGATCGGCAACTCAAAATTAGCGAAGATGGAAGCGGTGTTCTCCCCGGAAACGTGGGTGAAATCATACGTGCCGTTGACGTCAACTTTGGCGTTCGCTTTGGCCAGGAGGATTTGGCTCTGCGCCGCAGTGATCCCTAACTCAGCAGCCCGGAAGTCGGGTCGCTCGCGCAGCGCCCGCGCCTGCAAGTCTTCCAGGTTCCCTTTGAGAGGCTGAAACTCCAGTTCTCCCGCCACGTCATAGTCGGCCGGTACCGCGTTGTAGCCGAGGAATTCACGCAGTCCGACCAGCGCCTGCACTCTCGCGAGGCGGGCAGAAGAGACGTCGGTCTGAAACTGCAGAAGCTGGAGCTTGATCTTCAGATAGTCGCCTTCACCAATGTATCCCGCTTTGAGTTGCGCCTCGCTGATATCGACCGTCTGCCGAAAGCCTTTCAGATCCTCGAGCGCAAACTGGAGGGTCGATTCTGCCAGCAAAACGCTGACGAACTGCTGGCCCACATTAAAAGCCAGCGTGCGCTCGGCGTCGGCAACCTGGGCGCGGGTTACTGCCGTCTGATCGCGGGCAGCCTGCAGCCGCCGCTGCCGCTTGTGACCGCGTTCGAAGAGGTACCCGATCCCAATATCGAACTGCTGAGTCGCGTCCAGATTCTCCCCGGAAAAGTCTTGCGGACTGAAAAATGGAATGAACTGCGAATCCACCCCAAGAGTCGGGTTGGGGCGTAGGTACGCGGTGATCTCCTGGGCCTGATTCTGAAGAATCAGGGTTCGGGTGGCTTTCAGAGAATGGTTGTGCGTCAGCGCCAGATCAATGGCCTGATCAAGAGTGATCCACGTCGTATTCTGCCCACTACCTGTCCCCACCAGCAGGAAGAACATCACCGCCGGTGCTAACACCTGAGAGTATCTGGAGCGCATAAGAATTGAGATCAAAGCGCAACTGACTGTGACGCAACAGATCTCGCAGGGATGCTCGAACCTGACGAGCACTACGCAAGCTCCGCCGCCCGTACCGTCCTCCTGTGTCTGAGACGCGACTCAGGACGCGATGGATGTATTGTAATTCACAGCATTCACGATCGCGACGTACATGAGATCCACTACCAGGAGGGCCACAGTGTTCCGAGCGGCCACAATGCCCGCGCGGTTGCTCACGTCGTGGACCAGCGCAAGAACGTCGGTTAGGAAACTACTCATTCCTAACGCCATCTGTGGATATCAAGAAAGCCAATCTTTACGGGGTTTTCACAGATGAAAATGATGTCCACGGGCCGACTAGACTTAGCTGGCTTGATGGTTTCAGTACTCCGCGGGCTCCGGCCGCAACGTGCCCCTCCGTAATGCCCGTTCTTTCATCAACACGAAGAACACCGGAACCAGAATCAGTACGTGAATCGTGGACGTAATCATTCCGCCGACCATGGGAGCGGCAATCGGCTTCATCACGTCAGAACCAATACCACTCGCCCAGAGGATGGGAATCAGGCTGGCGAGAACAGCACTGACCGTCATCAGCTTTGGTCGGAGCCGATGCACAGCACCCTCGATGGCTGCCTCATGAATATCGGCGTCCGTGAGTGAGCGACCTGACGCAATACGCTTATCGAGCGATTCGTGCAGATACACAACCATCACGACGCCCGTCTCCACTGCGATGCCAAACAGCGCGATATACCCGACCCACACGGCCACGCTGAAGTTGTAGCCAAGTAACCACTGCAAGATCAGCCCGCCGGTCATCGCATAGAACGTAGGGAGAATCAGGACCATGGCCTCGGTCAGGGAGTGGAAAACCATGTAGAGGAGCAGGAAGATCACGAAGAGCACCGCGGGCAAGATGATCTTCATCCGTTCCTTCGCCCGAAGCTGGAACTCATATTCGCCCGACCACTGATAGGCGTATCCCGCAGGCAGTTGCAACTTTTGGCGAAGCATTTGGCTGGCCTGGTCTACGAAACCACCGTAGTCGGTGGTGTTGAGATCCATGTAGACATATCCCGTGAGCTGGCCATCTTCATCGCGGATCATTGCGGGGCCACGCGAGAACGAAATCTTGGCTACTTCTCCGATCGGTATCTGTGCGCCGGAAGGTGTAGCAATCAACACTCTGCTGAGCTCTCCCACGTTGTCACGGAAATCACGCTGGTACCGCACATTGATCGGATAGCGACTGCGGCCTTCGACGTTTTCGGCAACGTTCATGCCTCCAATGCCCGATTCCACGGCCTGTTGTACGTCGGCAATGGTCAAACCGTATTTCGCTGCCTCTGGCCGGTTGACCTCCACATTGATGTAAAAGCCCTGGGAGACCCGCTCGGCAAAAACGGAACGCACCTGCGGCAACCCCGACAAGATCTGCTGTACCTGTGCCCCGAGCTGCTGGATTTGCTCCAGATTCGTGCCTTGGAGTTTCATTCCTACCGGCGTTTTGATTCCCGTCAGCGCCATATCCAGCCGATTTTGTACCGGCATGGTCCAGGTATTCGTCAGCCCCGGAAACTGGAGCTTCTCGTCCATCTCGCGAATGAGCTTTTCGTAGGTCATCCCCGGCCGCCACTTTTCGCGCGGCTTGAGCATAACCGTCGTGTCGTACATATCCAGGGGAGCATTGTCGGTAGCGCTGTCGGATCGTCCGACCGCACCGAAGACCGTCTCAACTTCTGGAAAGGACCGGAGAATCCGGTCCTGTTCCTGCAGGAGCTGCGAAGCCTGCGTGATCGAAATACCGGGAAGTGCCATGGGCATGTAGAGCGATGAGCCTTCAAACAGGGGCGGCATGAACTGACTGCCCATCTTGAATATCAAAGGAAACGTCACCACGAGGAACGCCAAATTCAGGAGCAACGTCGTCTTGCGGTATTTCAGGCAGAGTCGTAAAACCGGCAGATAGAGTGCCTGCGTAATTCTTGAAATCGGATTTTCTGATTCGGGGCGCAGCTTCCCGCGAATGAAAATGACCATCAGGATGGGAACCAGTGTGATGGCCAACAAGGACGAGAACCCCACGGCAAGGGTCTTCGTCCATGCCAGCGGTCTGAACATGCGTCCTTCCTGTGCTTCCAGAAGAAACACTGGGAGGAACGAGACCGCAATAATAAGGAGGGAAAAGAATAGCGCCGGGCCCACCTGTTTTGCCGAGTCGATGAGAATGCGCACCCGCTCTCGTTCAACCGCCTTCTTCGCGGATTTACCTGCGCTCGCATCTGTCTCTTTGTGGAGGCCTGGGCCATTCGAGGAATTCGTCTCTCCGAGTACTTCTCCACCGGATGCCGGGCGCTCGGAAAGATGCCGATATCCGTTTTCCACCATGACGATGGCGGCATCCACCAGGACACCAATCGCCAAGGCCAACCCGCCCAGCGACATGATGTTCGAGCTTACATTCAGGTAGTACATGGGAATGAAAGAGATCGCGAGCGCGATCGGTAATGTGAGAATCGGGATCAACGCCGAGCGGAAGTGAAACAGAAAGACAATAATGACCAGGGAAACGATGATCGCTTCCTCGATCAGGCTATGTTTCAAGGTGTTGATCGATTCGCTGATCAGTCCGCCGCGGTCATAGCCGGAGACGACCTCGACTCCGGACGGCAGCGATCCTTTGATTTCAGCCAGCTTCTTCTTGACGCCATCGATCACGTTGAGGGCGTTCAGCCCATACCGCATAACGACAATGCCGCCTACGGTCTCGCCTTCGCCATTCCACTCCGCTACACCTTCCCGCATGTCCGGGCCGAAGGAAACCGTGCCGAGATCCTTGATGAGTACGGGCGTCCCGTTCTTCGCCATCACCGGCACGTTCGCCAGATCATCGAGCGACTTGAGATAGCCCAGCCCGCGAATCATGTATCGAGTGCCGCTCAGTTCGAGTACGCGGCCTCCGACTTCGTTCGTGCTCCACTTCACGCGGTCGATAACTGTCGACAGCGGAATGCCGTATGCCAGCAACTTGTTGGGATCGACATTGACCTGGTACTGCCGCACGAACCCACCAATACTCGCCACTTCCGCCACGCCGGGAACGGTCGCCAGCTGGTAGCGGAGGTGCCAATCCTGGATGCTTCGCAGATCGGCGAGGCTCTGCTTGTGGCTGTGATCGACAAGCACATATTCATAGACCCACCCGGCGCCGGTCGCGTCCGGGCCGATGGCAGGATGAACGTTGGTAGGAAGCCGTCCCGCAATTGTCTGCAGATATTCCACAACCCGAGAACGGGCCCAATAAATATCGGTCCCGTCCTCGAAGACAACAAAGACGTACGAATCATTGAACATGGTCTGCGCGCGTACCGCCTTTACCCGCGGTGCAGCCAGTAAAGCAGTGACGATCGGGTAGGTCACCTGATCTTCGATGAGGTTGGGTGGTTCCCCTTCCCAGTTGGTGTGAATGATCACCTGCACGTCTGAAATATCCGGCAGGGCGTCCAGCGGAACGTGGCCCATGGACCAGATTCCAGCCAGCGTAAGCAGAAACACCCCGGTGAATACGAGGAAGCGATTGTGCGCGCACCACTCGATGATTCGGGAGATCACGGTTACATACCTCCTGTGGCATTGAGCGTGAGTTGCTTGTTGGCAATCGTCTGCCCGTTTTGTTGCACCCTGATGGTGACCTGCCAAGTGCCGCCGGACCCGAGATCACCTTTGCCTTCATACATCCCGCCGCCCTTGTCGCTGGCATCGACGACGGTTTTCATCGCGGCCATCCCCATCGCTGGCATTGCGGCCATGAAGAAGGTCACGGTTACGTTTGCGCCCGTGATCGGTTTTCCATCTTGGCCCGTCAGCTTCACCCGAACGATGTTGCTGCCCTTGTGCGGAGGGTCGGGGTCAGTCGTCAGTTCCACAATCGCTTGTTGTTGCGCCGTAGCATTCATGGAGGCCGCCTGACCAGCACCGGGAGGCGGAGGAACAAATGCACCGGCAGCCGCTTGCAATTGGGCCTCGGAATCAATCAGGAAGTTTGCCGAAGTGACGATTTGTTCTTGTGCCTTGATGCCCTTCGTCACCAGTTCATCGCCGACTTGAGGCCCCAGCTCGACTTCGCGTGGCTCGATCCTGCCTCCGCCGGTGTAGACGAACAGCAGGCTCTTGGTTCCTGAGTGAAAAGCAGCACTGGCCGGGACGACCAACTGCCGTCCCATCGGCAGCTTGGCGCGAACATTCACATACATCCCGGGCCTCAACTTCAGACCAGGATTCGCAAACACCAACCGCACCGGCAGCGTGCGCGTATTCACGTCCAGTTGCGGGAGGACGAAGTCCACGCGTCCATGAAAGACTCGTCCGGGATACGCATCGACCGTAACCTCCGCGGGATCCCCCGGTTTGATCTTGCCCGCATCGCTTTGGAACACCTGGGCGAGTACCCAAACATCGGAAAGGTCAGCTACGGTGTAAAGCATGGTTTCTGGCTGGACGTACATATTGGGCAGTGCGCTTTTCTGCGTGATGTAACCCGAAACGGGAGAATTGACTGTCAGATCCGTAATCGCCTTTCCGCCTTGATCCAACTTCTCGATTTCCGCAGGCGACACTTCCCATTGCAGCAGTCGCTCTTTGGCAGCACTGAAGAGCGAAGCGGCACCCGAAGCCACCCCGCTCACTTTGCTTTGCTGCAGAGACTCGGAGTTCTTCTTTGCCAGCAAGTATTCGTGCTCGGTCGATACCAGGTCAGGACTGTAGATCGTGAACAAGGGCTGACCTTTGCCAATAAAATTGCCGGTTGCATCGGCATAGACTTTGCGAATCCATCCGGTGACTCGGGTCTGCACGTAAGCCTGCCGGCGCTCATCAACCTGCACATTGCCGTAGAAGCGAAGCTCAGTGTTGACCGGCTTGGATTCAACCTTCCCAATCACAACGCCGATGCTCTGCATGCGCCGGGGCGTGAGCTGGATCGGGGCAAGCGGCGTCTCTTGCATATTGCCGGCCTGAGAGTCGCCTCCCGCTCCTGGCTCGGAACCCGAAGCGTTGGCCGATGGGGTTTGTGCCATCGACTTCATGGACTCGCTTGCAGAACTGTTACCAGGCTGCGACGCAGTCCCGGTACGGCTCAAACGCCCCCATAAAATCGACGCCACTATCGCGAGCACCAGGGTCGTGGTCAGTGCAATCCAAAATGCCCGGCGATAATTGCTGTGTTCTGTACGGAGCATGTCTGATCCCTCGTTTGCATTCGTTCTGAAGTTGCGCTCGTTCATGGCACATCCACCCCGGTGAGGCGTTCCAGTTCAGCGAGCGCCGATTCGTGCTCCACCAGCTCGCTTCGATATTCCAAATCGAGGTTGAGAACATCGAGGAACCCGGAAAGCAGGCTCTCGAAGTCCTGGCGGTTCGATTGATAGGCAGATAAAGCCGATTGAAAGGTAGCTTCCGATTGCGGGACGAGACCGTCACTGTATATCTTCAACCGTTCTTCCGAGGTCTTTGCGCGCACATACTGCTGCTGGACTTCAGAAAGCACGCGCTGCGATTCAGCATCTAGCTCATGCCGCGCTCGTTCCTGGTTCTCCTGCGCTTCCGCCAGTTCAGCCTTCTGGCGTCCGCGATTGGGCAACCGGATGCCGAACGTCGCCATGTAGTAATCGCGAAATTGGCTGGCATTGTGCTCATAGTTGTACTGGACATTGAAGTCGGGGCGGAAATTCCTGTGCGCCAGCTCCACCTGTGTTTCCCGCTGCCGAATGGAGGCAGTCTTGGAGCGCACATCCGGATTTTGCTCACGAGCTCTCTGCAAGAGTTCGGCTGCGGTGTACGGAAGGGCTCGCAACGTGAGAGTCTCAGCAATGACGTCCGCGGACTCCTGCGGACGTCCCAAGACCTGCTTGATCTGGGCTTCAAACAGTCCTTCTTCCTGATGGTGGTGTGCGATCCCTTGAAGAATCTTGGTGTGCTGCAACTGAGCTTTCAGCACATCCTGCTGATTGCCCTGGCCCACGCGGTAGCGTGCCTCGGCCGCCTCCTGTAGCTGACTCAGTAGCTCGTCACTTCTCTGCAGGACACCGAGGGTTTGCTGAATGTAGGCCAGGTGGAAATAAACTATCTTGAGATTTCCCACCACCGTTCTGCGGGCGGAATCGGTCTGCGCTTCCATGGAATCCGCTTCGTGTTCGGCGACGTTGGCGCGTAACTGCCGTTTGCCTGGGTAGGGGATGTCCTGCGACGCGCCGAACCCGATGTAGGCGAAATCGCTGTTGCTGTAACCCGCGAAGGGTCGTGGGCTACCCACGCTGAACTGCTGCACCGAGAGTTGCGTCTCGGGAAGCGCCGAGGCCTGCTTGGGAACATTTCGTGAGGCCTGCCAAGCGTGAAATGAAGCCGCAATCTGGGGGTTCTTCTGCTCTGCCTCTTGCATTAGCTCACGCAGAGACGTGGCCATTCCCGCGTGCTCGGCCATGCCGGGCGATTCAAAAGTCCGCCTCTGCGGACTTGCTGGCTCTTGAGCGCCGGCATCGCCGGCAAGGGCTAGCGTTCCAATGAACAGAGTCGCAGTGATAAGCGAAATACGAGTGCGCCCGAAGAGACTTCGGGACAAATGAGTAGATTGCATCTTTCCTCCGCAAACAAACACCGGTTTGTAGGCGCACGAACGTGCAGACGCACGAGTGCGTTAGCAGCTCAGAGGAAAGACGATCAGATTCTTAGGACTGTGGTGTTTGTCGACCCTAGTCCTGGCGGACTATGCGTGCACGAAACACACGACGACCACTCTGCAAGAGACAAGTACGGGTCGGTTTGGGCGGTAATGGGAAGCGCCTGAAACAGAACCAAACTGACATGATCCAATTGCGAAGGGGTGGTCTTCAGAGCGTGAAAGTCCGCAGGCGTAGCGGTTACGCTACAGCAAGGATGGGACTTCGCCATCCCCATGTCCCCGCACTGCTCGGCCATCTTCTTGCAACACTCGCGCTCGGCCGATGTCATTGCTGCACCCGGCAATATGCACGCGGCGACCGGCAGCGCAGCCAGCATCAGCGCCAGGGCGGAAACACCGACTTTGATCAACAGTTTCACCATCACCAGTCTATCTACAGCTAGAAGTAAGACGCAACAGGGCGGGAAAAGGTTTCACTTTTCGCCGGTCACGCGAATCGTTCATATTTGGCTGTCTTTAGCTGTCCAATAAGGATTCCTTGGCGCTCCTTACAAGGTTTTTCGAGGGCCACCAGCGTCTTGTAAGTTGTTGAAAGCACTAATCATTTTGGGCTCATAACCTCAGGCTCCTGAGGATTCCTTGGAGTTCCCTGGACATCCTTGAATAGGAGCTTTTGCAAATTGGGCGTCCGGCGCAGCAATGCACCGGAAGATCACTCGTCAAAGTTGGTGGAACCTACGTCGCGCGAGCGAAAGGCAATACCGAACCAAGCCCCTGAAATTGGGGGAAGGCGTAGAGACTGGATGGCGAGCATCCCATGTGGATGAAGGTACAGTCCGACTCTCATCGAAAGGTGAGTCAGATCGCATAACCCAAAGGTCGGCGGTTCAAATCCGCCCTACGCAACCATGAACGCCACTGCCGAAATGCAGTGGCGTTCGCCTGTTTACAGAACCTTCTGTTTCCAGCGATCTGCAAAAGCGGCTTCGTTCACGTCGGTTTGTGTTTAGCGACAAACAGTACTCCTCGGCACTTCCGGATTAATGATCTCTTTCCGGGCATCAGGGATTGTGCCCTAACTCTCAGCCGTTCGGACGCCGATCTGCCCATTGTGAGAATTGCATCCAGAGCTGGACAGAGAGACTCGCCCCATTTGGTCAATCGGTACCCCACCTTCGGTGGAACTTCGGGGTATGCGGTGCGATGCACAATGCCAGCAGCCTCCATGCGTCTATCCCCAACGTCTGTTACCACCCTCAACTCGGCCCGGTTCAGACGTGCGACACATGCATGGTTGAAGCAGACGGTCCGCTGTTGCGGGGCTGCGCGACCAGAGTCGCCGATGGAAGTGAGGGCGCTCCAAGTGAGCGCGTCACAGATAATCTTGCAGCGCAAAAGGAACCGTCAGCTATCAATCATCCGCGTCCAGGCGCGTTGTAATTTCGTGACTCTCCGCCCCAATCCCGTTCTCACCGCAGCTGAATTGCAGAATCGCGAATGCATTTTGTTTCCAAAATGCGAAGAGAGAATTTGGTGGTTGATTTAAATGCGTAATGTCGTTTGCATTAAAACGCAACGGAGTTGTGAATCGCGGCATCGGAGAAACATATGACAATGCACCAAGGGCGGCAGTCGCCTTCGCAGTCCCGCCTCCATCGACTTTCGTCCGCTGCGAAGGCGGCTCGTGCTCTGTTTCCTCCAGCAGAAGCCATCGTTCCCGGAACGGCAATTTCCTTTGAGCAACCGCCCTGACACGCAGCCAAACGGTGACGCCCATTTGAAAAGCGAAGCCTGTCGAAATACGGACGCCGTGTCAACCGCAGACCGCACTCTCTGTGTTTCATAGGCCGTCCCCAACCGCGCGGTCGACTCACACCACTGAAAATATGCAGTTAACTTGCCGGGCGGTCGATTGGAAAGAGGAGTGCTGTTCCTGCCGCCCAGAAGGACAACACAACATGCAAGCTCGTGTCCAGCAAAGGCTCAAAGTGACGAATCCGGCAACTGCCAATGGCAGGAAGCGCTGCACCAGAGATTGCACCAAAGATAGAGGCCTTGAGATTGAATTCATTTCCACATCTTCATTTCCACATCACGGAGGTGGCCAACAATGAAATCTGACGATACGAAGGATCAAGTCTCGCGCCGCGGGTTCCTGGGAGTTAGTTCGGCAGCCTTGGTTGCAACCGTGGGCGGTCTCTCCGCAACTGGAGCAGCGGCCCAAGACAAACAAGTGAATGCCAGGGCTACGACCGATAGAAGCGCAACGGATCCTGGTCCGACCAACGCGGGCCTGGACGCGCAGAACCCGGATTCCACGTGGCCGCCCGGCACGGATTCCAAGAGCTTAGTTCCAAACTTCAAATATCCGTTCTCTCTTGCGAACAAGCGGACTTACGAAGGCGGATGGTCACGGGAGGTGACCGTTCGGGAACTACCCGTCTCGAAGTCCATGGCAGGCGTAAACATGAGGCTCACCGCCGGAGGCGTTCGTGAACTGCACTGGCATACGGCGGACGAGTGGGCGATTATGCTCTACGGGACTGCGAGGATCACGGCCATTGATCGCGACGGCAAGAGTTTTGTCGCCGACGTGAAGAAAAACGATCTGTGGTATTTCCCCAGCGGGATTCCACATTCGATTCAAGGACTCGACCCGGACGGAGCGGAGTTTATGCTGGTCTTCGACGATGGAAATTTTTCGGAGTCAGAGACGGTCCTGTTGAGCGACTCGATGGCGCACCTGCCGCCCGAGGTCCTGTCAAAGAACTTCGGCGTTGCCGAAATGGCTTTGAAAAATCTTCCCAAGAAAGAGTTATTCATTTTCCAGACTGCAGTTCCGGGATCTCTGGAGACCGACCAGAGAGCAGCCGCAGGCGGGCAAGGAAAGTCGCCAACCGATTTCGCTTTTCGCACGATGGAAATGCCGCCGACGAAGCGCACGAAAGGCGGAGAGGTACGCATCGTTGATTCGAGCACGTTCAAGGCCTCAACTAACGTTGCGATGGCCATGGTCACGGTTCACCCGGGAGGGCTGCGGGAATTGCACTGGCACCCCAACGCCGACGAATGGCAGTATTACATCTCGGGCAAGGGAAGGATGACGGTGGTGGCGACGGGTAACCGGGCTCGCACGATGGACTTTCAGGCGGGAGACGTCGGGTACGTGGAAAAAACTCTGCTGCATTACATCGAGAATACAGGAGATACAGACCTGGTTTTTCTGGAGATGTTCAAAAGCAGCTTCTACCAGGACCTGTCGCTTTCGGAGTGGTTGGCCCACACCCCACCCGAGCTGGTGATGGCACATCTCAACATCGACAAGGCGACGCTGGACACAATACCGAGAGACGAACTCGTGATCGTGCCGCGTTAGTACGAGATTCGAAAGAACAATGAGGCGTGGAATCCTGGTGTTCGCCGGCGCAGGTTTGCAGTACTGACAGGATGCCGGATTGTCCACGTCTCTCGCTGTGACAAGGCATTTGGAATACTTAAGGTTGTTTTTGAGTCGGATGACTTCAAGGCCTTGAAGGGTTTGGGCATTGAGAACTATGAAATCCAGAGCTGCCTTATGAGACTTCTTGTGGCTTTGACACTACGTCCAACTTAGGTCGAACGATCGTCCACCTATGGACACTTGGACTCGCTAGCTAGTTGATGGCGATGTGATCACTTACTGTCCACAGCGTTATCGCGCGGAGCAATCGTCAGCTTATCGACCACGTGGCTGTGGACCGCGAAAGACTTCGCGATCTCCCGAACTTTTTCGCGTTGCTCTTTCGTGACGACGGTACCCGTCAGCTCGATGCGGTCGCCCGCAACCGTTACGTTTACTCGACTCATTGCGAGGGTTGGGTCATTCTCCAAGGCCACTGAGATTTCATTGGCCACTTCGGTGGCCTTAGACGTCGTCGAGTCAAAAGTGGCATTCGAGCTTGTGTAAGTGCTGGCGGTCGCGCCCTCAACAGCCCGAGCACTGATCGTCAAACGGTCTTCAATCCGGGTGACATGGGGGAGGACCTTGACCGAGTTGATGGCACGCCACCTGTCTCTTTTGGATTCGACCGGCCCTTCGAGGACAACCACTCCATTGCTGACTTTGACCTGGATGCTCTGAAAGGCCGCGTCAGTCGCGAACTGTTGTTGGATTTCGCGGAGTAGATTTTGGTCACGCTGCTGTGCCGCGCTCAGCGTTTGCGTCCGGTTTGGCGCAGACGCCGTGTTTGGTTCCGCTGTCACGGGCTGTGCCGACTGTTGCGCAAAAAGAAAAGCCTGCCCCTGCCCGCAGAGTAGAGCAGAGAGGATTGCTGCTGTTCTGCAAACGCTCATTGCAAAATGTTCTTTCATCATTTGTGTCACCCCGGCCCGTAATGAAGCAACTTGTATGCCATACGTCTCGGGGCAAACCGATTGCCTACAAGGACTTCTGAGTCGGCGCGCAATCGCGAGGGCCAACCGGGTGTCGATATTTCGACACCGCCGCCAGACAGTTGGCAGATGCGCGACTGTTGTAGACGGTTAAACCTTGGCAGTTGGATTGCAATCAAAGAGGGGAAGAGGTGGTTGCAAAATAGCGTTGGCGGACGATTGATGTTCCTCAGCGCAGCATGGGAGAAAACAGGATGAACACCGACTATATCTTTCTGTGCGGACTGATGTGGTGCAGATTCGGAGAGCAAGACGCCGGCAGGGAGCTACTGAGGGCTGCGGATTCAATGGATCCAGACATGAGCGCACTCGCCTGGGCGATGTTGGCCAAGGGTGCGAGTCACTTTAGGGAGTTTGGAAAAACGGGGACAGACTTCTTCTAGCAAAAGACAGCATTTGCACCTAAAGACAAATTAGCGCAATGAATCACATCCTCGTTATTGATGACGATCATGTCCTGGTCAACCTTCTCCGGGAGTTCCTCGAACTGGACCGTTTTACTGTAGATGCCGCCTACGACTACGATTCCGGTCTAACCCGCGCTTTAAGCGGCGAACACGAACTGGTCGTACTCGATGTCATGCTCCCCGGTGGATCGGGATTAGACCTTCTGATAACAGTGCGTGCGTCGTCCAAGGTGCCGGTGGTTCTGCTCAGTGCCATGGGGAAGGCGGTGGATCGCATTATCGGTCTGCAAATTGGAGCGGACGACTATCTTGCGAAACCATTTGAACCTCGTGAACTGGTAGCTCGCATACATGCGATTCTGCGACGTACCCGCGATATACCCACGGATGGCAACGAAATCAGAGTCGGTGATGTAGCGCTCTCCGCCAGCCGGAGAGCGGTTATCTGTGCCGAAACACCAGTTGAGCTAACGTCTGTGGAATTCAACATGCTGGAATGTCTGCTGCGTAATGCAGGCAGCATCGTCAGCAGGGAAACGCTCGCGGAGAGGGCGCTGGGTAGGCCGTTGGCCCCGTTCGACCGCAGTGTCGACGTACACGTGCACAACCTGCGGAAAAAGTTTCCAGCAATGTCCCACGACCGGATCAAAGCCATTCGCGGTGCCGGTTATATCTACACTCCACCGATGGTGGAGCATCTTGAATAGGCGGCCGCCTGTTCTGGACAATTCTTTCTCTTGTTGTCGAATCAGTCTTCAACGTATTCAGCTGCTACGGTTCCCTGACAAAGATTCACCATTCTTAACCATCTCTTAACCGTCCGCTTCCCGGCTCCGTAATCTAACTAGGTATGACAGCTGGTATGCAGCCGTCTAAAGGAGAAAACAAATGAAATTATCAAAGGTTAGCATGATCGCTGGTTTCATCATTGCATTTACTCTCATGTTCGAATTGGCCGCTCACGCGGACGAAGCGAATCAACTGACGAAGATTTCGTTCAGCGCAGCGGTGCAGGTGCCAGGGAAGGTTCTGCCGGCGGGTGACTACGAGTTCGTGGTGGCAAGGAGTGACTCCAGCCGCAATCTTGTGCAAATTTTCAATGCGGACGGCACCGAGCTCTATGCAACCGTTCAAACCATCCCCAGCGAGCGCGTGCGGGAGACCGACGGCACGTCAATCACTCTTGCCCAGCGCCCAGATGGCAAACCTGATGCTGTTCTGACCTGGTTTTATCCCGGCACGGATACTGGGCACGAATTCGTGTACTCCAAGCCGGAGGAGACGGAACTAACTCAGGATGCGCAGCAAACCTTCGTAGGGGACCACGGAATCATGGTCAGCTCTGGTACGAACGGAGCTGGCAACTAACACCATGCCTGACGCCTGGCATTCACTCCTGGCAACATCAACGCGAGTGGATGCCGGCCGGGCAGCAGAAGATGAACGACAAAGAAGAATCTATCATTGCTGAGCATAATTCCACCTGCGAGTTCCGCCACTCTCCCTTGCGCCTGACTATCCCCCACCTTGTACTTCTCGACTGTAGCGGTCGCATTTCCGAGTCCACCCCGGCGCCAGCCCCCGAAACCGTCGTAAGAATGTGTTCGACAGGTGTTTCGTTCGAGTGGTTTCAACCGCTACCAGCGAAACGTCTTGGGCGGTTGGCGCTTGAGTCCAGCCCTCGGTTGCCAGCTCCTTGTCGACTGCGCTCTTGACTCGCGCGTCCCAAATGGAATTAACAGCTTCCACCTTGGACCAGGAATATGTTTTATGCCGACCAAATTAGCCGAGTGGTCGTAGTCGGCCGAGAGCTTTCACTGCCAGGGCCGCCGTGTCAGAGTTGCGTTGACCCTATCCATCTAGGCTTGACGCGCGCGGGACACGGTTTTCCGCGTAGGCCAGGAAGCGGATCTGGTGTATATGGAAAGGATGCAATGCGGCAGTGTGGTTGACGATACGCGAATGGTGAGAAGTGCCTATGCGGGCGCTTTTCATTGGACTTGCACCGGACTCAAATTTGCGGCCATGGATGTAGAAGCCGATCTTGTCTTTGTCTACCGTGAAGCACCCTTCTTCACCGGCTCAACGTCGATCGGCTTGTAGAGCGGCGGTCATCGACCCCCGGATCAGGAAACGCGTTGTTCGCGGTTCGATATCGACACATTCGAGCCAGAGGGATCAGGCTTTGGGCGCTCCATCTGCCACATGCCAACTCGAATCAGGGCTGCGCTTTTTCAAAGCAGGTGCGACTGTCGTCGTCTTCGGTCCGAGGTCCTTTTCGTACACAACACCATCCAGCGTGACTATGAAAGTCATGATTCCTGATGATCCGTACTCCGCGGGATATGCGACCAAAGCCAAGCCGGCAGTCTTCTTGACACCAGCATTGCTGTTCGCCATTGCCGTGGAATTTCCCGTCACAACTCGAAAATAGTACCCGTGGAAAGGAGACGACTCTTTTTCCGCGTTGCGAGAGGTGTTGTCAGCATTCGCAGTGCGGGCGGTGGCCAGGCTTTGGGCATATTGGCCGATCGGGTCGTCGCCTGCGACGTTTATCTCGCTCCGCTCTTTTGTTTTTGCGAGTGCGCGGCAGACCTCGATTGCGGTGGTCTCATTCTCCCCGACTGTCCGAAACAGAATTTCCTGTGTACCGGAATCGGAGTCGAAGTACCATGCACCGGTCTTCGTTTTTGTTCTTGAAACCAGCGGAATCGGGAAGGGCCAGTTTTCGGCGCCAATGTATAGTACTGTGCTTCCGTCAGGCTCTCGGACCAGACGATGCATCTCCTGATATTTCTGGCTGAACCGCTCGCGTTCGAGTTTGTCCTCGATCTCGTCGCCTGAGGAAGTGACTTCCTTCCCACATCCGAGGATCCTTTGCAGAGCCTCTTCGTCGCCATTTTGGACAGCCTGGAAGAGAGCATTGCTGGCTTCTCCCGGGGACGAAAAGGTTGCCGGCCCCGACTTCTGGGCGAAACTCGATTGAGAGCAGCCCACGATCAGGAGCGCAGAAACCGTCAGCGCAGCTATCCTGTTGAACCTTGGTCTGGAAGATGTTTCAGAAATTAAATTCGCGGTGTGCATGATTTCGTTCTCCATATCGTGAGTTGCTTATCGTAAGTTGCTTTTCAGGATGAAACCGAATTACCGGCGACCTCCGCCCCCGTGACCTCCGCCGCCATGAAAGCCTCCACCTCCGTGGAAGCCTCCGCCGCCGTGAAAGCCACCGAAGCTCGACTGCCCGCGAGAGGAGAATCCTCGGGCGACTCCGCCATGATTAAAGCCACCAAACGCGCCGGAATGGCCGCCAGGCTGGGCATGCGGCGCCGCTGCTCCATGTTGCGGGGATACGAATCCATGCTGCGGTGCTGACCCATGGAAACCCTGACTTCCGCCAGGACCCCGGCCCTGAAATCCGCCTCCGCCATGAACTCCGCCAGCGTGATTGAAGTTCCCGCGTTCGTGATTGAAGGTGTTGTGATTGGCGAAGATTCTGCTGTGGGAAACGTAGGTGTTATGGTTGTAAATAATAGAATGGTGGCCCCAATCGGATCCCCAATGGTGCCAGCCCCAGCCGAACCCGCCAAAATAGCCGATTCCAAAGCCAAAGCCAAATGCGATTCCCGGGCCGGCAAGGAACAGTCCCGGATATGAATACCAACCTGGCCAAATCCCGATGGGCTCTCCATATGCAAGCCAGGGGTCGTACTCAGGCACGTAAACCACCTCAGGGTCGGTTGGTTCGACCACAATCGTTTGTCCCTGCTGCGTGACCTTTTCCTGCGATGTGCTCTTTAAGTTCCCAGCCTTCTCCGCACGATCGCGCATTACCTGGACAGCGTTCATTACCTCCTGCTGTTGGTTAACGTAAGCGTCGCCGAGTGACGAGGTCCAGGAGAGGTTCTTGTCCATATTGGCGAGAACCGATGGAAATTCGGTAAGAGCCTTCACGCTGGGATCCCAGGGTTGCTTATCTACTTCCTGGCCTAATTGTTCTCCCTTGAGATCGGTATGTTGCTGCAACCACCGGTCCGCTTCCACGATCTGGTCGGGATAGGTAGCGGCTGCGAGGATCTGCGCAACCAGCGCATCCGGATACAATGCGATCGGCGCTACGAGTTGTTGCAGTTGTGCCGGACTCGGTTGCGCGGTCACAACCGGTGACGGCGCAGTTGCCTGATCCGTCTGATCGGCAAACGCTTCCGGCGCAGTGGTTAACAAAAGGCACCAAGAGAGTAAGAGCGACAAACTTTGTTTTATGAAATTCACAATCAGTTCTCCTTCGGCGGAGACGGCGTTAGTGGTCTTCGCCAGATCTGTTATCAATCAGTTGGCCAGGTCAGCGACAAATCGAGGGGCAAACTGCCGAATCGTCAGCGGGCATCGGGTGTGGTCGCATTGACACGCGATTTCCACGTCGTCGCTGCCTGCGTCGCGACACGAGTCTCCGCAGTACTCTTTTCCTCTCGGTACATCGCATAAGCAAGGTATGTGTGCGCACTTTCTGGTCTCTTGATTTGCCATTATGATTTCGTCCTTTCCAATTCCACTCAACTTCTCGGACTACCACTAAAACCATCTCGATTGTTTGCATGCAGGTCTCCAAACGTCCTCCCTGCCGTTAACACAATGCTTTTTCAAGGTTGAGTGGTTAACGACAGAGAATACGAAACCTCCCAGGTGTCGACGGGCGGATGGCGGCGTCGGCATTTCGACGGCCTTTACACTTACAGGCGGCGGCGTGCACTGATAAATGTCGTGTGGAGGCCGGGCGCGCTGCCCACACCGCTCGAGAAGATTCGCGTCCGATGGAACTCCAACTGCAACAAATCTGGACGAGGCAGGCATACGTAATTTATTCCAGATTGGTTTAGACGATGACGAGACTGCACATCAAACGGGGTATTGCTTGTTTTTTACTAGCGACGTTCGCGCAGGCACAATCGCCGGACGCTCGCCGACCGCTGGCCCCTGACAAACCGGTGGCGGCCAGGTCATCGAACCTCCTGCGAGAGTTGGACAACTCTCTCGAAGCAGTGGTGGCGAAGGTTTCACCCGCGGTGGTCCAGATCATGGTAACCGGCTACGGCCCGTTGGAGGATCAGGGACACACCAATACGGCAGTCATCGTCCGGGAGCACGCTATCGGGTCGGGGGTCATCGTCGGTCCTGACGGATACATCATGACCAACGCCCACGTAGTGGAAGGCGCGCAACGCATCCGCGTGATCCTTCCACCACCGCCGACAGATTCCCCGCTCGAACCCCAGCCCGTTCGCGCCACGCAGATCCTGGACGCAAAACTGTTGGGTACACACAAAGCATCGGATCTGGCGCTCCTTAAGGTGGAAGCGTCGCACTTGCCCACGCTTACTCTGGCCAGTGAGAAGCGAGTCCGCCAGGGAGAACTTGTGCTTGCGATCGGCAGCCCCGAAGGACTCCGGGATTCAGTCACGATGGGGGTGGTTAGCTCGGTCGCGCGGCAACCCGATCCCGATGAGCCCATGGTGTATATCCAGACTGACGCAGCGATGAATCCGGGAAACAGCGGCGGTCCGCTGGTGGATATCGATGGCAACGTTGTCGGCCTTAACACCTTAATGTTAAGCACTGGTGGCGGAAGCGAAGGGCTGGGCTTTGCAATTCCCGCGGCCATCGTCAATTTCGATTATCAGAACCTTCGCAAATACGGCCACGTGCAGCGAGTCGCAATCGGCGCGAAAGCACAGACCCTCACCCCTACACTCGCGGACGGCCTGGGCTTGGCGAGGAGCTGGGGAACTATTATTTCCGACACGCTTCCCGGAGGCATGGCGGAAGCGGCGGGTCTGCAGGTACAGGACATCGTGCTGGCCATCGACGATCACCCAATCCTGGGTCTTCCAGATTTCATGGCTGCACTGTACCTCCACCCCGCTGACCAGGTTGTAAAAATCGATGTACTGCGAGGCATGCGCCGGATGTCCTTCAACATTCCGGTGAAGGTGTACCACGACCATCTCGATGAGTTAGCTGATGTTCCTGACCTGCAGAAGAGCTTGCTTCGGGAGCTGAGCGTTTTTGTCACGGACCTGGACGGGAGCGTGAGGTCAGTGCTGGCGGGCGCCCGCAGCGAATCCGGGATCGTCGTAGTGGCCCAGGCCGCTGGGTCAAGAACCGTGAATACGGGGTTGAAGGCCGGGGACATCATCCGCGCAATCGATCGCACCCCGCTGCAGACAGTGTCTCAGTTGCAGGAGATTGTCCGCGCGCTCAGGTCTGGCGATCCCGTTGTTCTCCAGGTGGAACGTAACGGGAAGCTGCAGTATCTCGCATTTGAGATGGATTGAATTCCGCATGAGCTGCCGCCCTCCCGCTTGAAGCGCCATCAGGGTGGCGTTCCTAAGAGCTTCCATTCTGGACGCTCGAAGACTCTAACTTATAGCCGTCATAACTTGCCCGACCGCGGTTTTCCAGTTTAACTCTGCGCACTCCGTAAAGCTTAGATCACAAAGTGTCCGCGGGACGCCGCCTGTCGACAGACTGACGCAAGCACATCGGCGGGTCGTCAGCATCGTGATCGTAGGTGCCTCTAACTTTTCCTATCTTCAATGACTTGTGACAATCTCCCGCTCCACGCAACTGTGGCACTCCTAATGCATGTGCTTCGTTGAGGCGCGGCAGTGTTGACAGGATGGCAAGCCAAGCCCAAACACGAGCGAGAACTTACCTCGCCGGGTCGCCCAAAAAGTAATGCTAGGACGATTTCACAAACTATTGGAGGAAAATCAAATGCGAAAGTTGTTGACCTTTACCAGCACCATTCTATTCGCTGTTCTGCCGCTCCTAGCTGGGGTGGCGAGCGCTGCGGATCAAACCAAAGATGATGAGCGATTGAGAAATTCTGGCACGGTTGTGAAAGAGATTCTCGACGTTCCTGACAGCATTCCGCAGGACTTGCTCGACAAGGCGGATTGCGTCGTTGTCTTTCCGTCTGTCCTGAAGGCTGCGTTCATCGTCGGCGGAAGCTACGGGCGAGGCGCTATGTCGTGCCGCAAGGGTGAAAGCTTCACAGGACCCTGGGGAGCTCCAACGATGATGGCCCTCGAAGGTGGAAGCTTTGGCTTTCAGATAGGTGGAGAAGCCACGGATTTTGTGTTGCTCGTGATGAATGAACGCGGCGCGAGCGGCATCCTCGCCAGCAAGGTCAAGCTGGGAGCGGACGCTTCCGTTGCCGCCGGCCCGGTCGGCCGCGATGCGTCGGCCGATACCGATGCAACTCTGCGAGCGGAAATCTTGAGTTACTCAAGGGCTCGCGGTCTATTTGCCGGCGTCTCTCTCGAAGGCTCCACAATCCGTCCGGACAATGGTGACAACCGCCATGTGTACGGCCGGGAAATTTCTGCGAGGGATATTGTTCTCTCCGGAACGGTCGCCGTGCCCACGGCAGCCGAGCAATTGATCTCGACCCTGGATGCCAAGACCCCGAAGCACCGGCCATAGGGTCGATTTGGTTGATGCGATCCGGCCACGTCTTTCATAGCCGTGGGGTTCACGTGGCCGGCCCGATTCTTTCGGTTGAACCATCGGTGGACGAAATTACTTTCACGCACATTAAGGGAGGAAGAGAAATGTTACAAACCAAGAACGCAGTTTCAAGAGGCCAAAAACTTGCCCTAGCCAGTTTGCTGATTACAGGTCTGCTCATCCTAGGAAGCACTCTCAGTTTTGCCGCTAACAAGGCCGAGACGATTGATGCCACTGCCATGGGCACAAGCACTCAGATGGGATCTCAATTCAGTATCACGCTGAACATCTATGACTACTCTGCTCCTGCAGACAAGCAGATACTGGTGCAGGCATTCGAGAAAGGCCAGGATCAGGGGTTGTTCAACGCGCTCAGCAAGATGAAAGCGGCTGGTCACATCGAGGTCACCGGCACTCTGGGATATGACTGCAGTTATATTCAGATGATTCCAACTCCAACTGGACGGAAGATTCGTTTTGTCACTAATCGTCTCCTCAAATTCGGTGAGGTGTACTGGGACACTCGATCTACCGCTTATAACCTGACGGCTGGCGAGTTCGACTTGAACGACACGGACAAGAGCAAGAGCACGGGCGTCCTGTACCCTGCAGCCGAGTTCGTCATCGATAAGCAGGGAGAGTTGCAAATAAATCTCATTGGGAACCCTTTTAACTTGGTTGACGTTCTCGATTGGAAGGGAACACCCGGCGTTAACTAAATGCTTCGCTCGCGGCATCGCAACGCTGCTAGATCAGTTTTCGGTACCTGCCAATTGTTCACGAGCCGTCGGAACGCCAGCCATTATTTAGCGGGGCGGTTGGCTTGAGTGTAACCGGGCGCTGGGCGCAGTTGCTCAGCGCCTAATTTGCGTGCGCGGCTGGCCTCTCCGATTGGGAGGCCGCGAATAGCTTACCTTCGATAACCAGTTTGTGCCGGGTGCGGGCATCGCCGCACGGCATCTCTGACATCCCGTTATGCCGATTTCCGTACTTCAGGCGGGAACTCAAGCACCTTGCCCCGCTCGGTCGTCGGAATCCACTTCATTGCCTTGTGAAATCGCGCCGGAATATAGAACTCGATAATCCGTGCCATAGCATCCTCCGATGTGTCTTGTTTCGACAACCTGAGAAAGGCAATCCAGATGCCAAAGTTGCGTTGACTGCAAGTAATGGAAGATTAGGGAAGACCGCGTAAACCAGAGAGTTCCGTGTCGAACCTTTGGAAGTCACGATGAAGTTGCAGAGCCTCTAGTCCCTGGGCGCACGAGGGATCCTGTTGATATGGCTCATGAACGCGAGTGTCGGATGCGAGAATGCGGCGTCGCGAGCATATCCCCGGATTCAAGAAATGCCAGACGGCACGATACGCCAGTCGATATTCGGACAGAGCTGTCAACGGATGCACGCGTGCACTCCCGACCGTCCGCTCCGTGCTCGGCCATCAAGCAGATAGTGGTGGGCAGTCGATCCTTTTCCGCTTCGTTGACTACGACGTCTGGAAGCTCGCGTGCTTTCTCTAAAGAGAAGGCCGACATGCCATGACGAACGAAACAATTCTTTACCTATCCGACCTTGCGACCAACAGCAATTCCGTATTGGCCGCACTGAAGGCCACCGGCTGCGAGGTCGTAAGCACCAACAGCGCAACACAAGCAATCGCTCTGCTGTACGTCCTGCATACGGTTGCTGGCGTCGTGCTCAATCGGCCGGCGAGGGAACAGAACACCTGTGAACTGGCGCGAAGCCTGCAAGCGATTCGCCCTGATGTTCCGATCGTGCTACTGTGCAGTGACCGAATCGACCGCTTTCCGTCGTGCGTGGATGCTTGCGTGAGGACCGAACAGCCGCTCGAAAAGCTCACCGCCGCGGTACGGCGTCTGCTGACCGCGAAGGGTTTCCTAGTGCACAGCGCACAATATTGATCCCGACTCTTCGAATTGCCTGCGCGAACCCAAGCGACGTTGCTACCACAGAGCCAAATCGCGGGCCGCCGACACCAGCGCTCCCAACTGCCGCAAGGTCAGCTCAGCTCTCGTCAGTTCAGCTCTCGGCCAAAAGAGAGTCGCACTGAGAGAAGAACGAGCGAAAGGATGCAGAACGCGACAAGCCTCATCGTCCCCTGTTGTTTGTACAAATCCTTACGTTTCTCTCACACATCCTGACGGCATCGCATCGCAAGCACAGCTAACTTCAAGGCAACGGGATCGGTTGCAAGGGTTCTGCTCCCGCCCGAAATCGCTTCATCCAATGTCACCGAGGTGAATCATGAAGTCGTGCATCAACAGCATAGTTATATCGTTTTCGGTTTTGGCCGCATCCGCATCGTTTTTTGCGGCTGCACAAGACACTCAGCCTCCACAAGATACGATCAGGGTCGGAGCGGGCAATGATCTGCGGTGCAGACTCGAGAAGGGTCTACGCATCACTAAGTCGGGCGAACCGATTACGGCAAAGCTGGTTGAGCCGGTTTACGCCGGCACGACTATCGCGATTCCGGAGGGCTCGACGATCAAAGGACATGTTTCGTCGATTTCCAATGCGCCCGGACGTGCAGGACATATTCTGCGTGGCGATTTCACGCCCCCGCGAACAGCGCACGTGACCTTCGACAACGTTATTCTTCCGGACGGCACCGCGGTACAGATTCACACCGACACAACCATTGGAGTCAGCGACGTGAAAATGGCCCAGTATCTTCCCAAGTCGCAACGTCCCGGCGTCCGCCAGAAGATGAAAGATGCCGCCAAACCTCTGCGGGACCCAAACAAAAGGTGCGATGCCGCGCCGAGGAGAATCTTCTTTGAAACCGGCACCGGCGCATCGAGTTGGTGCCCATGCGCTTATCTACATTGAGTGTGTCCTGATCGCTCCTGAGTTCAACAGAGCTTGCCGACTGAACGCCACCGGGCGTCGGGCGTCGATCGAGAAGGAACGTTCCCTGGCACGGTGATCTACATTCTGTTGGACGAAGTCAGGGCGTGCCGTGGGGAAAGGTTGGTTTTGTGTCAGGATTTGTAGCGGATGCTCTCATGGCCGCAACCTTCAATGAACGGTCCCGCTTCAGACCATGGGGAGGTTTTGAAACGAACGATTCCATGTGCGCGTTGCCGGGCGGCTTCGCCGACGATCAACGGACGCCGGCGGTCCCAGGGGGCGCGCGCCGGCGTCGTTGCGATACTCCGAAATAGAGTCCCCAACGAAGCACATTTGCTCGACTGGCAGAATCGCTCTTCACCTGGGGAGCAGAATGGTGTCCGTGATCGACTCTGCTACTCTCGCGCCCAGACCTTTGCCAGCGATGTGGTCGGTCCGGAAGTGCTGGCCCGCATAAATTCGGCTCAGTCCCGCCTCCTGCGCAGCGGCCGAGAAGCTGGTGAAGTGGCGCTTCGCTCCCTGCAACGACTCAGAGGTGACATCAAAAGTGAACTGATCGCCAAAGTAGAACTTCAGCACTTCGGCTCCGGCAAAACTGATGGCACTGTGGGCGCCGGGGTACGAAGGGTCTGGAGCGGTCTTGGTCGTCAGCGGGAGCCAATTTGGATTGGGGTTCGTGTTGGGATTGCCGTCATCTCCGGCCAGTTCAATTGCGGTCACTGGCCGCCAGAACCGGTAGTTGTATTTAGCCTCGAACAAGGCAATCGTACTATCGGCGAGACTGATGTTCAGCAGGGCAAACAGCCGCGCGCTATGGGCCAGACCGAGGTGATGTCCCAACGCCGCGGTCTGCGCAATTTCGTTCCAGAAGTCCTGAATGTTGCCATTCCAGAAAGTTCCAATCAGGGTCTGCTTCGGGGTGCGAGTTGTGCTGGTGATGAAACCCAGACTCTGGACTTCATTGAAAACCTTTGTGTACTCGTCGCTCGTCAACTGCGGCGGCGGTCCGGGACGAAATTCATCAGCGCGCGAGATGGCAAACGGAGTGACCTGAGGCCATTGTGTGAAGTCCGCTGGTACGAAATTGGGAGGCGTGAATTGGTAATCTCCCGGCTGGTTGCCCGGGATAAAAGGAGGCGGAGTGACCGCTGCTCCGTCGGTGCTGCGGAACGCTAGAATCTGGGCAGCGACGGTTTGTCCGACGGCGACGCCGCCCGTCTTGTCCTGTCCCTCTGGAATCTGCGCCAGATCCTGCTGAAGTTCGGCGTCGAGCGTGGTCTGGAACGCTGGGTAGAGTGCGACCAGGACATCATGCGCCGCTTGGTCTGCCGCAGCCGGTTGTGAAGCCCGTCGCGAGACGTTCGAGAGACGGACCCGGTACGGACTGTAGGTTCCGTCGATGTTATTGACCGCGTCAAAGATGGAAGCATGCAGGATGGCGAAGCTGCGAGTCGAATGAATGGTGGAAGGCTGAGCGCCGGCAGTCCGTAGGATCACCAGGAGAGTTCTATTCCATTCGATGACAGGATTGACAGCGTGTGCGCTGTTTACTGCGGATGGCTCGGCGGTTGCGGCCATCGAAGCTCCTGTGACTTGGGCCTGAAGACTGGCGCACAGGAGAGCGAGGGTAACTAAGACCTTAGACATATCCTTTATTCCTTTGTTCGGATTTGGTGCCCGACCAGGTGCGACATGAATCACTGCGGTCTGGCACTGATACCCTCTAGAACTGGGCGTTAGGCGAAATATTCCCGACAAGGCTGTGAATTACCAAACTTCCACGTCCTGCCGGTTGTTTCATGGATGCCAGCGTGGTCTTATCTCGCTCAAACTCCTCTTTTCGGAGCATGACCGCTTTGATCGGCCGGAGTGATCAGCATCAGTGCGGTCAGGCGAGGCTGGTTGGCTAGAGCACAAATACTTCCTCTTCGGCGACCAGGAAAATCGGTTCGCCCCCGGAAGAAATCGCCACCGCATTGGCGATTGGCTGTTTGCCGCCGTCCGCTGCGGCGCACGCTTCCAGAGCCTTCATGGTTGGGAAATGGATCTCTGCAATCCGATGGAACTGTGGTGTCCCTTGCGGAACCAACTATCTTGCTCGCTACAATCCTGGTCTTGCCGGCCAGCTTCTCGACGGCCATGGCACGTGTTCGTTCAGATATACGCGCTCGAAGGAGGAGATGTCTTTGGGACGAGGATAGATTAAGCGCCAGCCATTTCAGTCTCCTTGAGATCAAATTCCCAGAAGATCAAGACGCGCGGACTATTTGAGCGCTAATGCTCCCGCTGGCGAGCCGCCTGCGACCGGGGGTTCGGTCATCTCCATCGCCCAAATCGCGGCTGGGCGCATATACATTGAGGCGCGGAAATTGCCGTCGATCTCGTAAGCTTCAGGCGACCGGAACCAGTATCCCATAGTCTCGTAGATGACGTGGTACACGCCCCAGGCCGTGCGGTAGCCCTCGTCTTTGAGTCCATCAGCCAGCATGAGGGCGGCGACACTGAAGGTTGTGCCGGTCCAGACTTCCTGCACCTGCTCGTTAGTTTTGATGATGGTGCCATCGGCGGCAATGCCATTGACGGCGCCCATTTCTCCCTTCGCGAACTTCATGACGTTAAAGTCGAAGATCTTCTTCAGCGCCTTGCGTTGCATGTCCATCGGGACGAGATCGCCCAGGCCGGTGATGCGGGCGTACCACTGTCCGGCGAGTTGGTCGGCTTGGATGTTGTCGCGGTATTCGCTTCCGGTATCGTAGCGGAAATACTCTCCGTTCCAGAGCTTCTTTATATAGCTGGCCTGACTTTTTGCAAACAGATCGTGATACTTCGTCTGCGCGGTTGGGTCGTTCAAGGTCTTCGCAATCTCCTCGGCGGCGCGCAAGGCTGCGAGCCAGAGCCCGCCACAGTAGGCGCTTTCGCCACGAACCACCCAGACGTCGTAGGTCTGGTCGGGGAAGCCGTCGTTTTCGGGGATGCCGTCGCCGTTGCGGTCGTACTTGCGGAGATAGTCGAGCGCGAGTTGCACCGAGGGCCAGGTGTCGCGGAGAAATTGCGTGTCGGTGCGGCCGCTGAAAACGTAGTCGCGATAGACCATCAATACAAACTTGGTGTTCAAGTCTTTCCAGTCGTCGGTGTTCTGCCAGCTGAACTGGTTGACCTTGAAAAACGGATCTTCTTCGGGTGCGCCGAGGTCGTGGGGAACGGCCCCCTTGCTTTTGCGGGTACGAAACGCGGGCTTACCGTCCTGCTGCGTCTTCCAAGTCCAGATTAGCTTTTCGGGCTCACTACGCAGGACGGTTTCAGAGAAGGTGCGCATCTCCTGCTTGTCCAAGTCGGGCCAGAACTTGACCAGCGGCATGGAACCGTAGAAGCGGACGTCGAGCGTGGAATAGTAGGGATAGTCGTAGCACTCCATAAACGAGAACATGGGCGGAGATTCGGGATCGGCTCCGACGGGGCGTCCCCAGAACGATCCGCCATCCGCCAGAGTGTAAAGTTCGTTGAAGAGTTCGGCGCGATACCACTCGGGCTTGCTGGTGTCGTTGATGTAGGGAGCCTGCCAGGCATCGATGGCATCGCTCCATTCGGCGGCGTGCGTCAGGCCTTCAACGGCGATCTTGAGAGCGTTTTTTCCCGACGTGCCAAAAAAGTCGGTGTAGCGCCGATACCATTTGCGACCGGTGCCAAACTCCATCAACGGGAGATCCCACGAGATGACCATGGGGACGACGCGCTTCTCGCCAGGCTTCAAAGTGAAGCGCACTGCGATTGCACCGGCCAGGGTCTCTCCGCTGCTTATCCACTTGAAGTCGTTTTTGGCGAGGCGTCCATCCTTCGAGAAAGAAGTCCAGACCTGGTCGCCGCCGAGTTCGTCGGGAACGAAGGTGTTCTGATAAGTAACTTCCACGCCCTGAGATTCGAGGGACGAAATGGCAAACTGCCCGTCCCAGTCGTCCTGAACCTCGCCGGGACGAATGCGGTCAAACACCACGGATTTCATGGTGGAGTTTTCCAGGGGTGTGGAAACGACGCTGTTGTAGTTGCCAGCACTCATCTTACCGTTCAGATCGCGCGACGTGTTACGAAGCCAGCCCACCATGTTCGCCCAGGAGAGCAGGACTGAAACGGTCACGGGTTTGTCAGTGGGATTGTCGACATGCCAGCGATACACAGCGACTGGATAGCTGGTTTCGCGGTAGTTGTCGGGGAGAATCGGAGAGAACTGCTCCAGGGCGACGTGCGCCGGCAATTTGTCCCAACGATAGTCGTACCAGGACTTCGGGTAGAGCGCGTAGTAAGTGCCGGCACCGACGGGATAATCCCACTTCCAGGAGCGGAGGTCTTCATTTTTGGGATGATCAGCGAGGAGGACTTGGGCGATGCTTTCCGAGGCACCCTCGGATTTTTCGTAAATGGCAAACTGGTTGGCGTAAACAGTTTCGTATTTGTGTATGCCGGCTTTCAGGTGCCAGCGGGAAAAATCGCCGCGGTAGGTGCGGGAGAAAGTGCCGGAGCCAAAACCGCCGACAGGCGCGCCTTGCCAATAACCGTCGTCGATCAGGTCGTTCAGTTGCGGCTTGCGGGTGCCCGGGTTGGCGAGCGGCTCGCCAATGCCTCGCTTCCAGGCGATTTTCGGAATCGCGTCTCCCGCCCAGAGAGAAAGTGCGCAAAAGGTGGTGAGGAGAAGGGCGGCGAACTTCGCAAGTCGGAATTTCATGGAGCCTCCGGCGTTGGGGACGGATGGGTTCGGCAAGTTTGTGGTGAGATCACCGCAAAATCGTTATTGTAGGTTAGATTCGAGCATCAGGGAAGAACCTTTTGTGCCGGACTCCGGCTTCGACTGGCGGCGCTTTGCGAGTATAATCCGGCGCGCATCACAAATCGGTCAATGTACGCTCGCCCGCAGGCGAATTCAGATTGCCGAAACATTGTGATTGGGAAGCTTCGGGAGTTCTATGGTCGTTAGTCTGCGCTTCGTTAATCAACGCTCCGTCAATCAGCGCTCCAAAAATCAACGCTCCAAACCTTCTGGAATTTTGGCCGCAATCTTTATTTTAATTTGCATTTTCGGCTGCCTTCCAGCTCTCGCACTGCCACCCCGCGCTGTGGTTCTTCATAGCGGCTGGCGGTTTCATGCCCTCAATGACAGCGGCCATGCCGGGGTTGAGCAATGGCACGACGCGGAAGTCCCGGGCGTCGTGCAGATGGACCTTCTGCGCAATAAGTTGATCGCCGATCCGTTCTATCGCGACAACGAAAAGTCGCTGCAGTGGATTGGGCTGACGGATTGGGAGTATCAGACGGAGTTCGGCGTGGATGCCGCGACCCTCGCGCGCGGCCATATAGACCTGTTGTTTGGCGGCCTCGACACCTTCGCCGATGTTTACCTGAATGACGCGGACCTGCTCAAGGCTGACAACATGTTTCGGTCGTGGCGCCTTTCGGCAAAGGATCGCCTGCACGTGGGAAAGAACACTCTTCGGATCGTGTTCCACTCGCCCATCGCACTGATGACGCCAAAAGTGAAGGCCGAACCTTATCGGTTGCCGACGGTGAACCAGGTGCAAGCCATCAGCGAAGACGGAATTGCCACGGACCCATACACGCGCAAAGCACCGTACAACTATGGTTGGGATTGGGGTCCGAGATATGTTACCGAGGGGATTTGGCAACCCGTGAAACTGATCGCATGGGACGATCTGCGCATTGACAACTTTCATATACGGCAACGGAAGATCAGCAAGGAGGAAGCGGAACTGTCGGCGGAGTGCGATGTTGTGGCCGGCAAAAACAGCGATGCGAGCCTCGCAATCGAAGAGGATGGCGCGGGCGGCAAGAGAATGCGGGCCGTCGAGCAGAGAGTCCACCTCGATGAAGGGACGAACCACATCTCAATTCCTTTCCGCATCTCCAACCCGAGTCTTTGGTATCCGAACGGATATGGGCAGCAGACGCTCTACAATTTCTTTGCAACGATCTCCCTCGCGGAGGGCAAGAAGTCCGTGGTGGAGGACACCGCCGAATTGCGGACGGGACTGCGCTCGCTTGAATTACGCCGCGATCCGGATCAGTGGGGGAAAAGTTTTACCTTTGTGGTGAATGGGATTCCGATCTTCGCCAAAGGTGCGGATGTGATTCCGTTCGACAGCTTCCCGACTCGCGTCACGCCCGCGCAGCATCGGCAGATTCTGCAGGCGGCGCGCGATGCTCACATGAACATGATCCGGCACTGGGGCGGAGGCTACTACGAGTCGGACGACTTCTATGATATCTGCGATGAACTGGGCATCATGGTCTGGCAGGATTTCATGTTCGGAGGAGCCATGGTCCCGGGAGATCCTTCCTTTCAGGAGAATGTCCGGCAGGAGGTGATCGAGCAGGTGAAGCGCCTGCGCGATCATCCCAGCATTTCGTTGTGGAGCGGCAATAACGAGGTCGAAGGCGGATGGAAATTCTGGGGAGACCGGCTGCAATTCAAGGAAACTCTGACTCCGCCGCAGCGCGAGCGCGTGTGGCAGGATTACGTCGTGCTTTTCCACGACATCATTAAGAGTGCGGTGGCGGAACACGGCGCTCCGGTGGCTTACTGGCCCAGTTCGCCGTCCGCCGACTTCGAGGATATTCCGGGCGGCCAGCACAATGGCGACATGCATTACTGGGCCGTGTGGCACGCGCTGGAACCGATCGAGGAATACACACACCAGTTTCCACGCTTCATGTCGGAATACGGGTTCCAATCCTTCCCCGACGTCCAGACGGTGCGGAAGTTCGCGGAGCCGCAGGATCTCGATATCATCTCGCCGGTGATGCAGGCGCACCAGAAGAATGTTGGCGGCAATGAGCGCATTCGCACTTATATGCTGCGCGAATACCGCGAGCCTCGGGACTTCGAATCATTTCTCTATGTCAGCCAGGTGCTGCAGGCGGAGGCGATTAAGGTGGGCGCCGAGCATCTGCGGCGGCAGCGTCCCCGCACTATGGGATCGCTTTACTGGCAACTCAACGACTGCTGGCCAGTCGCCTCGTGGTCGAGCATTGATTACTACGGCCACTGGAAGGCGCTCCAATATTACGCGCGGCGATTCTACGATGATTTGCTGGTGTCGCCGTGGGAAGACAATGACACCGTCTCGGTGTATGTGATCTCGGACAGACTGCAACCGACAGCGGCGGAGTTGCGCGTCCGTGTGCTCGACTTCCAGGGGAAGACGCTACTTGAGAAAACCCAGGCGATCACGGTGCCGGAGCTTTCGAGCAAGGTCTATGCCACATTCTCGCGGCAGGAACTGCTGACGGGGACAGATACACAGCACGCTTTTGCCCTGTTCGATCTGATGAAGAGTGACAAGATCGTTTCCCGCAACCTTCACTTGTTTGATCGCACGCGGAACCTGGCGCTTCCGGTTCCGGCGATTCAGGTGGATTGGAGCGGGAACGTCGGGACCACTCTCTTTTTGCGCTTGCAGTCTCCGGTGCTGGCTCGCCATGTCTATGTTAGCTTCGGCGACAACGAGGTTGAGGTTTCCGACAATTATTTCGATCTGCTTCCCGGCGAGGCGGTCACTCTGCAACTGAAGAGCAAGGCGGATGAGGACCAGCTTCGGCGATCGCTGAAGGTGCGGAATATAACCGATGCGTTCCCTGTGGATTCGGCAAAGCAGGTTGAGAGGTAACCCTCTCGCGACGAGTCGTGAGATCGCAAGTCGATTGCGGCCGCCTGTGGACTCACTGCATACTGGGAAGCATGGGAACGGAAGGTCTTGTGCTAACGGGGAAGCACATTCGTCTGGAACCGCTTGAATACCGTCACGTCGAAGGCCTGGTGGCCGCCTCGGCAACGGACGCCTCCCTCTACCAGTGGAGTCCAGTCCCGCGGGGTAAGGTCGAAGCGACGAGCTACGTCGACACCGCTCTGGCCTCGCGGGACGCCGGCAGCGCGGTGTCGTTCGCGATCGTTAGATGGAACGACGGATGGAACGACGGATTAGACAATGGCGTGGATGACGGTGTCGTCATCGGATCTACACGCTTCTTTAATCTGGAGCGATGGTCGTGGCCGAAGGGCCACCCGCGGCACGGTCGCCACGACCCCGACGTCTGCGAGATCGGTTACACGTGGCTGGCACGCTCGGCGATCCGGACCGCAGCCAACACCGAGGCGAAGGTGCTCATGCTGACGCACGCCTTCGAAACGTGGCAGGTGGTCGGGGTTTGCTTTCACACCGACGCGCGCAACCAGCGTTCGCGCACTGCGCTCGAACGCATCGGCGGTAAGTTCGATGGGATTCTCCGAGCCCATCGGATGGCCGCTGACTACATTGCTCGTGACTCGGTGCGCTATTCGATCGTGGCGGCGGAGTGGCCGGCTGTGAAGCAACACCTGAGTCAGTTCCTGAGTCAAGCGCAACCGCCTTTCGCGGCAAAGCATGATGATAGGTGATCATCGCAGTCTCGCGCTGCGAGGGCCGAAGCCAAGGTTTTGCGCCCGGATCGCTACTATGAATTTGTCATCCCTCGCTTCGCTCGGGACGACAAAATTGCTTGTTTGGTGCGATACGCGAGTTTAAACGCGGATGTATGATGAGTCGTCTGCGATAATCGCCCGACATGGGAAAAAAGAAGAAGTCTGGCCTCAGCCAGCCGGGAAGAGTCACCCTGCGGGAAGTCGCGGAACATGTCGGCTTGGCGGCCGGCACCGTTTCGGCGGTCCTGAACAGTGCCCCGTCGTCGCGCGCCATTCCGGAGCGCACGCGGCAGCGGATCCAGGCTGCAGCCCTGGAACTGAACTATCGTCCCAATTTCCTGGCAAGATCGTTGCGTAAGAAGCGCACCTACACCGTTGGACTAATCATCGAGGAGATTGGGGACGCTTATGGGTCCCTGGTCATTAGCGGAATTGAGGCCTATCTCCGGCAACACAATTACTTTTTTCTGACAGTCATTCATCGGCACGACGCATCCATGTTGCGCGAATACTCGCACCTTCTGCTGGAGCGGGGAGTGGAAGGATTCATCACCGTGGACACAAGCCTGCAAGAAGCCCTTCCTTTGCCCACGGTTTCCGTGGCCGGACACCGCACCTTGAAGGGAGTGACTAACATCGTATTGGACCAGGAGCGGGGTGCGCGGGTGGCCCTCGAGCATCTGGTGGCTCTGGGTCATCGCAAGATCGCATTCATGAAAGGCCAGCCCTTCAGTTCGGACTCGGCAGACCGATGGAAGGGAGTCTGCAGAGTGGCGCAAGAACTCGGACTTGAAATGGACGCGGACTTGATCGTCAACCTCGAATTTGACGACCCGTCTCCCCAGGTCGGATATCCCTACGCGAAGCAATTGCTGGCCCGTAAAAAGCCGTTCACCGCGTTGTTCGCCTACAATGACATCTCGGCGATCGGCGCCATCCGGGCCATCCAGGAAGAAGCTCTTCGTGTCCCGCAGGATGTTTCTGTGGTGGGTTTCGACGATATTCAGTGGGCCGCCTTCCACACACCCAGTCTGACCACAGTGCGGCAACCTCTGGGCAAAATGGGACAGATCGCCGCCGAGACCCTGATCCGGATGATCGAAGACCATGGGGAGAGCTCCTCGGAGATCGCGATTGAACCGACGCTCGTGGTGCGTGAGTCGACCGGACAGGCGCGGAAATGACGGACGCCGAAATAATGACCGCTTCGATCTGAGACTTCAGCAGATCGGAAATTCAATCAGGAAACGCAATCGGAAGGATGCTTGATCCCATGAGAACCGGTGTGGTGCTTCCGCTGCGCGCGCTTTTAGGCTTGACCCTGGCGATCGGATGGTTGTCCGTCTTGGCGCCCGGCGATGACGGTCCACAACGTTGGGTTACGACGTGGACGACGGCGAACGCGGCCAGCGACCACCCGAGGGTTTTCTCCAATCAAACGATCCGCGAGATTGTGCATACCACGATTGGCGGCAGCTCGGTTCGGATCCGGCTGTCGAATACTTTCGGCACGCGCGCGATTCGTTTGGACGCGGTCTTTATTGGTCTCCAAAAGATGGAGCCGCGAGAAGCGGGGCTGCAAAGAGACGGAGCGGCTTTGGCTCCGCGGTCGAATCATGAGGTAACCTTTGGCGGAAGCCGGTCGATCGCGATTCCTGAAGGCGCGGAGGCTTTGAGCGATCCAATTTCGTTTTCCGTGGGCTCAGAGCAGAATCTAGCGATCAGTTTGTTTACCGCGGGCGAGACCGGGCCTGCCACGGTTCACGGGTCTGCGTTTCAAACCAACTATGTCTCCGGCGCCGGCAACTTCGCGGCCGAGGAAGGCGCGAATGCGTTCGCCGTGGCCACAGGGTCAAAGACAACAGGATCGTGGTACTTCCTGAGCGCGGTGGAGGTGCTGGCGCCCGCCGATGTGAAAGGCGCGGTGGTTGCGCTCGGCGACTCGATTACCGATGGTGCATCTTCCCGGCCTGACAAGAACGAGCGCTGGACGGACGTGCTCGCCCGGCGCCTGCTCGCCGGTGACACTAAAATTGCCGTGCTGAATGCGGGCATCGGCGGCAACCGGGTGCTGACCAGTTCGCCTTGCTGGGGACAGAACGCGCTGGCCCGGTTGGGACGCGACGTTTTGGCGCAGTCCGGGATTGAGGCGGTGATTCTGTTCGAAGGCACCAACGACATTGGTCAGCCAGACGCACCGGCAACGGATACCAATCCTTGTCGCAGCCGAACCCAAGTGACAGCGGATGAAATCATCGCGGGATACAAACAGATCATCGCTCGGACGCACTCCCGGGGCCTCAAGATTTTCGGCGCGACTATTCTTCCTTATCAGGGCATTGGTGCCTGGACCACAACCGGTGAGGCGAAGCGCGTGGCGGTAAACCAGTGGATTCGAACTTCGCGGGCTTTCGACGGGATCATCGATTTTGACGCCGCCCTGCGCGACTCCGCGACTCCTAGCCGCATGGCTCCACAGTATGACAGTGGAGACCACTTGCATCCCGGGCCGGCGGGGCAAGAGGCGATGGGCAATGCGGTAGACCTGGCGCTATTTCGGTAAACACGTGGGGACAACCGCCCTCGGCTGTCCGGGCGAGGGCGCCCGTCCCCAAACGAACCGCTCTAGAAGCCGTACTTTGCGACGACGCCTTTCTCGCGCTTGCCAATCAACGCAATCGCCGCATGTTGCGCCGGCAGCAGCAAGCTGAGCCGCGCACCGGTGAGCTTGTCGCGAAGATCAATTTTGGCATCTTCCGCCGCGTCCGAAACCATCACGTACAGGACGGAATCATCGAGCACCGTCGGATAGATGAGTACGCCGGGCGACAGGGCGGACTGGAGTTCGAATGCGGGCGTAACTCCGATCCGGCCAGCGACGTAGGCATACAAATCGGCGGCGGGTTGCGTTCCTTCTGCCAACTCGACGGGATTGGCGGCCCAGAGGATCCGCCCTTTGCCGTATGGAATTTCTTTGAGGGTGGAACCATCATTGAATAGCAGCGCGTCGAGCCATGTTTGCTTCTGCGTGTCGAAGGAGAGTGTGATCGTGTCATCATTCAGCTGAAGCCTGGCGTTATGGTAGGTCAGCGGCTCGGTGTGAGCATCCAGTTTCAGTTGCGCGGTGCGGTCGTCGGCGTGATGCCAGTGTTCATCGTACTCCACCGGCCCGGTGATGAGCAGATTGCCGCCTTCATTCGCGTACTGCAGCAACGCATGCCACGCTTTCTCGGTTAAGGCTTGCGCGGAGGGCAGGATCGCCAGCTTCGGCGTTCCGAGTTTGTCGATCTTATTCTCAGCAATCGCATAGGCGGTCAGGCGATCGTTGTACGCCAGGGCGCGCACCGCCTTCTGTTGCGCCTCCAGTTGTAACCCTCCGATTACGGAAAACTGCGCAGCCTGCGAAGTCACGATGGCCACAGAAGGCAGTTGCGGGTTGTGGAGATGTGGGCTGAGGGACTTGGAGAAAGCAGCACAAGCACGGAGCACGGTTGCTTCCGGCTTCTCGGTGGCATCGGGAAGCACGGCCCCGATCGGCGTCTCGTTGCTCTCCGTCATGTAAGAATTCGTGTTCCACAGCCACTCGATGGCGCCGGAGCCCTGGATCAGCGACGTGGCAATTTTACGTTCGAGAAGAGCGGCTTCGTTCTCGGGCGTGCGGCGAGCGGTTTCGTCGAGATTCAACTCGCGCTGCAATCCGGTCTCCTGGATGAGCATGGCCTCTCCTGGCTGCTTGGCCAGGAGTGAGTCCCACAGTACATAATCGTTGAGCCACCAGGAATGGTTGGTGGTGAAGTCCACAAACCGGCCCCAATAGGCGGGCGACGGACGATCCTGAATGCCGCCCTCGTCCTGGCCAACCGTGACCAATTGCTGCGATCCAGCGCTACGAATTGCTTCGCGCATGGCGTGGACCCAATTCGCGAAGACATCCTGGGCGAAGAGAAAATAGTCGTAGACTTTCAACGAATTGTGGCCGAGGTACATGCCGCGCGCCGCAAAATCTATGTCTTCGGGGAGCGCGACCGTCGCTTGCACTTCGCTAACGGGGAGATTCCACGCCGCAGCCAACGCCGCCCGATCGGGATAACGGTGATTGAGCCACTCGTTCCATTTCTCAAGCTCGATGGGGTCGCCATTCGGACGCATGGTCCAAAGATGCTGAGAAATGCTGGGCTCGTTGATCAAATCCCATGCCAGCCATGGAACGTCGTGGAAGCGCTCGACCACGGAAGAAATCAATGTCTGCTGGCGGCGAACCGCTTCTGGATCGAGGTAAGGGTTCACGCCTCCCAGAACATCCGGCAGGAACGCGAGAAAATTGAACTGCACGGGCAGGCCGTTTTTGCGCGCAGTCATGAGATACGCTTCGAGCGTCCGCAGCGTGCGCTCGTAAGGCTGACCATTCTCGTCGCAGAGCTTGTCCCAACCCGTCCACCAACCGGTGCGGATCATGTTCAGACCGGCGGAATGAATCTGCGCTAGATCCTGATCCCACAGGTAAACGTTCGGACGATCGAAATAAAGACGCTGCGACTCCCCTGACATGTAAGTGGTTCCGACGACGGCGAGAGGCTGGCCATCGAGTTCGAAGTAATCCTTGTTCACGGTCATGCGAGGACCGGAGCCCAGGAAGGCTCGATCGCGAACCCAAAATCCGGAGTGATGAATGGCGCGAAGCTTGTCGTGGACTCTGTCGCGAACTTTGCCGCGAACGTTGTCGCCCTCAAGCAGCTCCGCTTCGATAACGTAGAGGCCCGGCGTTTTCGGAGCGGGCAACAATAGAGGTTCCTCGGACGGAACAGTTCCGGAAATTTCGGAGTGGGCTTGCGGCTGATCTTTTGGCTGAACTTCTGGGAAGCTGGTGATCTTGATCGTGAGTGGCAGCGTGGACGGAGCGCTCGCGTGCCAATTCACTTCCAGTTGGATCGGTTCACCGGGAAAGTAGAGGGGGAACACCGGATGCACGGTAAATTCCTCGCTGCCGCGCAGGGCCAGCTCCGCCAGCGATTGGACTAACTCCGCGGATGCCGCGCCACCATAGAAATCCGGCGCCAATTCAGAATTCAGAAAAACCCAGCGCCCACCGCCAAAGCCGTTTCGCAGATGGTCGATCACAATGGCGGGAGCGGCCAGCTTGCGGCCATCCCTTACAGAGACGCCCCATGCGAGTGCGTCGAGGCGCGCATCGATAGAGCCAGCCGTTCCTCCACGATGATAGAGATCCACGGCGCTCAGGCGAATTACGGGGCTGAAAGCGCGTCCCCAGGCGAAGCGAGGCAGCTTCAACGGCAGGTCGGGATTCGTCTGAAATTGCAATCCGTCGGAACCGGGAGTGGTCTGGTACTGGTCAATCATCAGAGCGCGCGCGAACCGGACACTATAGTCGCGGAGCTTCCAACCGGTGGCGTCGTGATAAGCGGAACGCGTGAGGGGCCTCCCGCCCAACACCAGCAGGTTGCCTCCGTTCTTGAGGAAGGCGAAGATCTCTGGCCAGGACGCTTCGGGAAATGCCGAACCGTACGGCAATACCAGTAGCCGGGTGGCGGGGTCTTTGAGTAAAGTCGCGAACTGTCCCGCACGAGCAAAACGAGCGCCGGGCAGCAGGGACGCGAATTGGTGGGCCGACGGGCCGGCCGCATCGGCCGCAGGAAATCCGGATTCGCTAAACACAACGGCGGCGGAGAACCGATCGGCTGCCAGAGCCCCCGTGCCAAGCGACAGCAGAAGCGCGCCGACTATAAAGAGCGAGATTGTTCTCATGGGACGGTTTGTCGACAAAGATACTATAACGATTTTCTTAACGAAGGTAATCGATCACCGTTTGCAGGAAATCGTGTTATCTTGAGGGTCGCAAGACACGACGCTTGCCCAAGCGTAGCCCTGCGAGGCAACGCCGCGGGTGTCAGGAGATAAGAACGGATGCCAATGCCGACCAACGTTAGCACAGGAACTCGACCGGAAGCGTTGAAGGCGCCAGCTGCAAGTTATGGAGGGCCGCTGGCTATTCTAACCACCCTGTTCTTCATGTGGGGCTCGCTCACCTCACTCAACGACGTGCTGATCCCGTACGCTCAACATGTCTTCAATCTCAGTCTTGCCAAGAGCATGCTGATTCAGACCGCTTTCTTTCTGGCATATTTCGTCTTCTCCATTCCATCGTCCAAAATCATCGACTGGCTCGGATACAAAAGGGCGATTGTGGTGGGACTGTTGTTGATGGTGATCGCGTGTCTTGGATTCTATCCTGCCGCAAAAATCCCGTCGTTTCCATTTTTTCTGACGGCACTGATTGTGCTGGCAACGGGAATCACGATTCTTCAGGTTGCCGCGAACCCCTATGTGGCAGTACTGGGAAAGCCGCAAACCGCATCGAGTCGCCTGGTTCTTACGCAGGCCTTCAATTCGCTGGGCACTGCGGTGTTCCCTTTTGTTGGGGCTCGCGTGATTCTCGGCACGACAACCTCGGCCATCGCCCAGAGCACGTCGCAGCAAGGTAATGCCATTATCCGTCTCTATGTGTATTTTTTTGCGGTGGCATTGTTCCTGCTTGCGATCGGCTTTGCCATGTCGAAGCTTCCCAAAATCGAGTCCGCCGAACACCGCCTCGGGGAGAAGGTCAACGACTCTCTCTGGAAACACCCGAATCTTGTTTTCGGTGCGATCGGCATCTTCGTTTATGTCGGTGGGGAGGTTGCAATCGGTAGTTCCATTGCCAACTACCTGGCTCTGCCCAATATCGGTGGATTCGCGTCGAACATCGCCGACCCAGCGAGCCGCTACCACGCGGCCCTGGGAGAGGCGGCCAGGTACATATCTGTGTATTGGCTCGGCGCCATGATTGGAAGGTTTATCGGGTCGCCAATTCTGCAGAAGGTCAAAGCCGGCAAACTGCTGGCGCTGTGCGCGGTTATGGCCGCTCTGCTGGTTAGCGTTTCTGTTCTGACGAACGCCCATGTAGCCATGTATTCGATCCTGGCGGTGGGCTTGTTCAACTCGATTATGTTCCCTTGTATTTTTACTCTGGGGATCGCGGAACTGGGACCGCTCACCGGAGACGGATCCGGCATCCTGAATATGGCGATCGTGGGCGGCGCCATCATTCCATGGCTGGTTGGCAAAGTTGGAGATCTTATCAATCACGCTTACTACCCGGCAATGACGCAAGGCGAAACGAGTTGGGGTCAGGGCATTCACTACGCACTTGCGCTGGCGGTGATTTGCTATCTCTACATTTTGTTCTTCGCAGTGAGCGGATCGAAACCGAACAGCGAGCGATACGCCACAGGTGTGGCTGCATCGGACTAGTGCGGCGCCGTAACCAAATCAGAAAGCCTGCAAAAAGGCCCTCTGCGCGAGGGCCTTTCGATTTTGTGCACAAGGTGGATGCTCGTTGAAATCAAGTGAGCGACGCGTGGATGTTATCTTTATGAGCGTAATGAATCGCTGGAAATCACTTCATGGAAGTTCTCAAAAGGCTTTTTGAGCAGCATTTCCACTTGCCGGTCGAGCGGGTGCAGCCGCTGCAGGGCCAGCTTGGAGGTTCGGGCCGCAAGATCATCCGGCTTTCCAGCGAAAAGCTCAGTGCGATTGGCATCCTGTATGACGTGCGCGACGAGAATGTTGCCTTCCTCGAATTTTCCCGGCACTTTCGCCGCCGCGGTCTGCCGGTGCCGGAAATTTATGCCGAAGATTTGAGCCACGGTGCGTATCTCGAAGAAGACTTTGGCAGCACCACGCTTTTTGAGTTTCTCTCCGACCATCGTAACGGGGCGACCATCGCTCCCGAGGCAGTGGAGGCCTATCGCAAAGTTGTTGCCGTGTTACCGCGCTTTCAAGTCGAAGCGGGCCGCGATTTGAATTACAAAGTGTGCTATCCGCGCGCCAGCTTCGACCGCCAGTCCATTGCGTGGGACTTGAATTATTTCAAGTATTACTTTCTCAGGCTTGCCGGCATCCCTTTCAATGAGCAAGCGCTGGAACGCGATTTCAGCCGCTTGACGAAATTGCTGTTGAGCGCCAGCCGCGATTATTTTCTCTATCGCGATTTCCAATCCCGCAACATCATGTTGCGCAAAAGTCTGAACGAAGACCAGCCCTTTTTCCTGGACTATCAAGGCGGCCGCAAAGGCGCGCTGCAATACGATATTGCTTCGCTTTTATACGATGCCAAGGCCGATCTTCCCCCTGATCTGCGCCAGCAATTGCTCGATCATTATCTCGACAGCTTGTCCGGTTTCCTCGATCTCGATCGATCCGCGTTCATGCAGTATTACTATGCCTACGTTTATGTCCGCATCATGCAGGCCCTGGGCGCCTATGGATTTCGCGGTTTCTATGAGCGCAAAGAACATTTCTTGCAAAGCGTGCCGTACGCGCTAAAAAATATCCGCTGGCTGCTTCATAATGTGGAGTTGCCCGTCGCGCTGCCGACGCTGATGGAGGCATTCAAAAGCGTCGTGGCCTCCGATAAGTTGCAAGGGCTGACTGCAGCGTCTGAACCCGAAAGGTTGACCGTGCGGGTTTTCAGTTTTTCATTTCACCGAGGCCTGCCGCAGGACGAGACCGGAAATGGCGGCGGATTCGTTTTCGATGGCCGCAGCCTCCCGAATCCCGGGCGCGAAGAGCGCTTCAAAACCCTCACTGGGAAAGACGCGGCGGTCATGGACTATCTCAATCAGCAGGAGGGTGTGCATCAGTTTCTTGCCAACACAATCTCACTGGTGGACGCAAGTGTGACCATGTATCAGCGTCGCGGCTTCAAACACTTGATGGTGTCGTTCGGCTGCACCGGAGGCCAGCATCGCTCGGTCTATCTGGCGGAGCAGTTGGTGAAACACTTGCGCGGCAAGGATGGAGTGGACGTCGTGGTGCATCATCGCGAGCAGGAGCAGCTGAATCAATGAAAGCGATGATTCTCGCCGCCGGCCTCGGCACGCGCTTGCGGCCGCTCACCGACCATCGTCCCAAAGCGCTGGTCGAAATCGATGGCCGCACGTTGCTCGAGATCACGCTCTCTCGCGTGCGCGAATTTGGGATTCACGACGTCATTATCAATGTCCATCACTTTGCCGACATGGTGGTTGACTACCTGAAAAAGAACGACAACTTCGGCATGCGCATCGAAGTCTCGCGCGAGGAGGAGTTGCTTGACACCGGAGGTGGCCTGAAAAAAGCCGCTTGGTTTTTCAAAGATTCGGGTGGGCATTCCGGGAAGGAAACGCCGTTCATTCTGCATAATGTCGATGTCCTCAGCACGATCGATCTCCGGCGCATGATGCAATTTCACTTTGAAACTCAAGCCCTCGCTACCCTAGCCGTACAAGACCGCGAGACTTCCCGCTATCTTCTGTTCGACGAGCGGCGCGAGCTCTGTGGCCGGCGAGCCGGCCGCGATCAACCACCTGAATTGGTTCGGCCTGCCCAGCGGTTGCAGGCATGGGCCTTTTCCGGAATCCACGTTATTTCTCCGCGTCTTCTTGCGATGATTACTGAAGACGGCGCTTTCTCCATCATCACCTCGTATTTGCGTCTCGCTGCCCAAGGCGAAAAAATCCTAGCCTTCGGCGCCGATAAATATTATTGGCGCGACCTCGGCACGCCGGAAGGTGTGGCGCAAGCTGCGAAGGATATAAGGCAAAAGGTCATCGCCCAGTAGGCTCAGCGTCGATCCTCCTCAACTGATACTCTCAAGACATCGACATCCAGAGGAGACCGCAAATCATTGCCGCCCATTGTCAACGCCCAGGAAATTACGAAAGCCTTCGGAGCGAACCCGCTCTTCCAGAACGTTTCTTTTACCATTTCTGACGGAGATCGTATCGGCCTGATTGGCCCGAACGGATCCGGTAAATCCACCCTTCTCCGAATTCTGGCGGGCGAGGTCAATCCCGACAGCGGGAAAGTCTCGTTCCGCAAACGCACCCGCCTCGCCAGTGTCGAGCAAGACTCGCGCTTCAAACCTGGGGCCACGGTGCGGTCGGTAATCGAAAGCGCTCTCGATCGCAGCGGAGTTTCCGGATCCGAGCGCGGCGCCCGCTTTGCGGAGACACTCGGCCGCGCCGGTTTTGAAGATCTGGAAGCGCAAGCGACCGAGTTATCCGGCGGCTGGCAGAAGCGTCTAGCAATCGTAGAAGCCCTGGTGCAGCATCCCGACATCCTCCTGCTCGACGAGCCCACCAACCATCTCGATCTTCCGGGAATCACGTGGCTCGAAGATCTGCTTGAAGCGGCGGCATTCGCCAGCGTCATCGTGAGCCACGACCGTTATTTTCTCGAAAATGTCACCACCGACATGGTCGAGCTTAATCGCATCTATCCTGATGGCTCCCTCCGCGTCCACGGCAGCTACATCAACTTTCTAGAGAAGAAAGAAGAGTTCCTGCACGCGCAGTCCAAGCGCCAGGAAGCGCTTGAGAATCTTGTTCACGGGGAAATCGAGTGGCTCCGCCGAGGGGCGAAAGCGCGCACACGAAAGTCGAAGGCGCGCATTAGCAAGGCGGGCGAACTGATGGGAGAACTAGCGGATCTGAATCAGAGAACCCGCAGCACCACAACTCAGATCGATTTTTCCGCCACCGACCGCAAGACAAAACGTCTGATCGAACTCCAGCACGTCACCTGCACCATGGGAACCCGCCAGTTGTTCGACGGTCTCAATTTCATCCTGACGGCTGGGATGCGCGTAGGCCTCGTAGGCCCGAACGGCAGCGGCAAGACGACCCTGCTCCGCTTGTTGCAGGGTGACCTCGCTCCCACCGATGGTGAGATTCGCCGCGCCGATTGGCTGCGCATCGTGTACTTCGACCAGACCCGCACGCTCGATCCCGACGTAACTCTGCGGCGCGCGCTCGCGCCGGATGGAGATTCTGTCGTGTATCGCGATCACGTAATTCACGTAGCCGGATGGGCGGCGCGCTTCCTGTTTACCGGTGAGCAACTCAGTCAGCCCGTTGGACGGCTTTCTGGAGGCGAACGCGCCCGCGTCCTGATCGCGCAGCTCATGCTCCAGCCCGCCGACATTCTCCTGCTCGACGAACCGACTAACGACCTCGACATTCCGACCTTGGAAATTCTAGAAGAAAGCCTGATCGATTTTCCCGGCTCGCTCGTACTGGTCACGCATGACCGCTACATGCTCGACCGGGTATCCAGCATCGTGCTCGGCCTGAACGGAAATGGCGGCGCCGATACGTTTGCCGATTACGCGCAGTGGGAGTCATGGCAGGCGCAACGCGCAAAATCGGAAAAGGCCGCTGCGGCGCCTTCACAAAACGGTGTGACGCCGGCAGCACCAACTAATAAAAAGAAACTCTCCTACCTGGAAGCGCGAGAGTATGCCACCATAGAGCAGCGAGTTGAAGAAGCCGAACAGTTAGTCCAAGCGAAACGCGCGGAACTGGAAGATCCGGCCAATGCGACAGATGCCTCGCATCTTGTAAACGCGCAGGCGGCGCTGGACGCAGCTCAAAATGCGCTAGATAACCTCTACACGCGTTGGGCCGAACTGGAAAAAAAGAGCGGCTAACCCCTTGTCGTTCCCACTCCCAGTTCATCGCGGTCGGAGCGCTTCATACCGCGTAATGGTGTACTCGAGAGCCGCTCCAAGAAACACATCCGACGGAAAATGAGCGCTCGTGTTTACTCGAGAAAAGCTGATAGCGGTCGCGAAACCGTACATTGCCCGTGGCACCCAACGGTGTTTGTGATAACGGGTTGGCAATGACCGTGGCGACAGAAAAAACACCGGCTGCATGCCCGGACGGGAAAGCGCTGCCCTTAAAAGGTGACTTTCCCCCACTAAAGAATGTGTCGTTAAAAGGTGCTCCGAGGGGAACATCGGATGGCCGCTTTCTGCGCGTAACCGCTTTCACCCCAAAAGGTCGACAATAGCGCTGTCGGCGTAGGCTTCTCCCGCCAGTAATGCCGTACTCACTGCATACTGATCATGCCGTACGTGGCCTGCGACCATAAGGGACGCCGGCAGGGCGATCACTTCAGTCGTGGTAATCGGAGCATCGAAGGTGTCGTTGAGATCATCCAGTCTTCCCGCATGAGAACGAAAATAGGGCATCACGTGCGGATCGGCCACGATCAGTCCAGCCGTCACCCCTGTGATGGCAAGAGTAAGTAGCCAATGGCGCCCCTTCGCCAGTTGACCCGGGAACAGCCAGATATCTTTTTGATCGTGGAGAAAATCCCCGGGCAAGCTCCGCCAGGACACTTCTCGTTCCGCTGGTGGGTCGTTGCCCTGGTCGGATCGAGCGACCGCAGAGGGACTGTCAGGCAGATCGGAATTGTTGCTCTGCGCGCAGGCCCGCTTCGGCGTCGTCCAAGCGCCCGCGCAAAAGATAAGAACAAGTAAGCACAGCTTTCCTGTCCGGCTCATGGACGTTTTTTGATGCAGTTTCTTGGATCCACGAAATGGCGATTATCACACACACCGTAAAGGGGTGGAAGGTCTAGACTTGCAGGCGGCAGATTGAAGTGGGGAACGGGTGGTGGTAAACACAGATTCATAACTCGATAGCAAACAGATCATCACGAAAGGATGGATCTCCTAAGCCCTGGCGAAATCAATAAACCCATGTTGCACGTCAGTCCTCACCAACTTTGCCCGCAACTTATCGCCAACGTGCAACCCCTGCGCTCCCTGGGCCAGCAATCCTTCTATATGCGGCTGCATGACGCGAACAAACGTCCCCTTTGGAGTGACTCCGGTGATGATGGCATCGAAGGTTTCACCAACGCGATGGCTCATCGCAATGGCGGCCAACCGCTTCGACATTTCCCGCTCCACTTTTCGCGCCGCGTCGCCTTTCTCGGTGCAGTTTGAGGCGATGGCGGCGAGATCGTTGTCGGAGTACGGCCCGGGCTTTCCGTCGAGCAACGCTTTAATCAGCCGTTGCGTGACCACGTCCGCAAAGCGCCGGTTGGGCGCGGTCGAGTGCGTATAGTCCTGTACGGCAAGTCCGAAGTGTCCCTGCGCTGGCTCGCCCGGACGCTCCAGAACATATTCCCCTGGCCCAATCAGCTTGATGACGGCCAGCGAGAGGTCGGCGAAGTGATCGGGATCGGCGGCCTTGCGCTTCAGAAGAAAATTGTTGAGCGCCTTCGAATCGGGCTGTGCGGGCAGGTTCTCACCTTGCGCAGCTGCCAGTCGCACGATGCCGTCCCAATGATCGGGGGTTTTCACGATGCGGCGCAAAGAAGAAACTCTCTCCAGCAGTCGTGCCACCACGCCATTGGCGGCGATCATGAAGTCCTCGATCACCTCCGTCGCTCGATTTTTCCCCTGGTTTAGGAGGTCGACGACCTGATCGTTCAGCACCACCGGAAGAGCTTCATTGGTGTCCAGGTTCAGCGCGCCGTGCTCAAAGCGCAGTTTCCTGAGTTCCTGGGCGACGTTATCCTGCAGCTTGAGCTGAGCCTCCAGTGCCGAAGACGCGGCCACTTTTGGCGGAGCCGCTGCCGTGCCTTCCAGCCATGCTCCGACCGCGTTGTAGGTGAGTTGTGCCTTGTTGCGAACGATGGCTCGATACACATTGCTGGAGCTTATCGAGCCGCCGGTATTGACTACGAATTCAGTTACCACGGCCGGCCTATCAGAATTTTCCAGCAGAGACGACGCGCCGGTCGACAGCTCGTTCGGCAACATCGGGAAAATGCTCACGCCGGTATAGACGGAGGTCGTCTCCCGTTCCGCGTGTTGATCGATGGGAGTGTCTTTGGCGACAAAAGCGTCCACGTCGGCAATGCCGATCATCACTTTGACGTCGCCATTGGGCAAGCGTTCGGCGACTTCGATCTGGTCGAGGTCTTTGGACGTGTCGTTATCAATCGAAGACCAAAGCAGATTACGAAGGTCACGGACCTTGTCGGACGGCGTCAGCTGCGGCGGATGAGCCTTGATGTCCGCCAGTTGTTTTTGGGCCTCTGGAGGAAAATCCGGCTGGAAACCCTGCGCCTGCATGACCTGTCGCGCGGTTGCCTGAAGATTGATGGAAGAAGACCGAGGATCGTTCATAAGCTTCTGAAAAGGCTAACATGAATCCCCGGTTTTCCCTCTGTGGTCCCCTGTGCTCCCGGTGGTTAAGCCTTTGACTTTGGAAGCGAAAGGGTCGTGATATTCTTATTACAGTAGCTGCGTCTTCCTCCGATTGGATCGATTCCCGCAGTTCCCTAAACATCATGATTTCAGTCAGCAGTGTTTCAATGCGCTACGGCGCCAAAGTTCTATTCGACGAAGTATCCACCGGATTTATTCCGGGGAAGCGCTACGGCCTCACCGGTCCGAACGGCGCAGGCAAGTCCACCTTCATGAAGCTTCTGACCGGCGAGCTCGAGCCGCAGAAGGGAACCGTCGTCCGCCCGCGGAAGCTCGGCGTTCTGAGCCAGGATCAATTTGCCTTCGACAAGTATCGCGTAATCGACGCGGTTATCATGGGAAACCGGCGCTTGTGGGCCGCTCTCGAAGAACGCGAAATCATCTATGCGAAGCACGAGATGACCGATGCGGAGGGTATGAAACTCGGCGAGCTAGAAGGCATTGTCGGCGAGGAAGACGGCTACACCGCCGAGACGGACGCCGCGATTCTGCTGCAGGGCCTCGACATTCCCGACGAGCAGCACGAGCGGAAAATGTCAGAGTTGCCGGGCGGACAAAAAGTGCGTGTGCTGTTGGCGCAGGCTTTGTTCGGGCATCCGCAGGCGCTGTTGCTTGACGAGCCAACGAACAATCTGGATCTCGACTCGATCCACTGGCTGAAGAATTTCCTCAATCAATATGAGGGCGTGCTGATCGTCATCTCGCACGACCGTCATTTCCTAAACGGCATTTGCACCCACATTGCCGACATCGATTACGAGACCATCATTACGTACACCGGCACGTATGACGACATGGTGGTTGCGAAGACGCAGATTCGCTCGCAGATCGAATCGCAAAACGCTCAGCGCGAAAAGAAAATTGACCAGTTGAATGAGTTTATCGCGCGCTTCGCCGCCGGAACCCGCTCCAGCCAGGTGCAGTCCCGGCGCAAGGAAGTCGAGCGACTGCAAGTTACCGAGCTGGCGAGGTCGAATATCCAGCGTCCGTACTTAAAGTTCGATCAGAAGCGGCCTTCCGGCAAACATATCCTTGAAATCGAAGGCCTCACCAAGTCGTACGGCGATGCCAGAGTGATTTCTGGATTCACGGCTAGTGTGATCCGGGGAGAAAAAATTGCTCTGATGGGCCGGAATGGCTCCGGCAAAACCACTCTGGTGAACGCGCTGCTCTCAAACTCGCCAACGGTTTCGGAATCGGAGCTGCGAAAGACGAGCGGCTACGATGGGCCCTTTGTGGACGGCGGAAAAGTGATCTGGGGCCACGAAGCGGCCGTGGGATTTTTCGCCCAGGACCACAAGGCGCTCATCGAGCCCGGCATTAAGGTTCTGGAGTGGCTCCATCAGTGGGATCCTTCCGCTTCCACCGAAGAGATTCGCGGCATACTCGGCCAGATGCTGTTTCCTCGCGATGATGCCGACAAGCGCACCGACATCCTCTCCGGCGGAGAAGCGGCGCGGTTGCTCTTTTGCAAACTGATGCTGCAGAAGCCGAACCTGCTCGTGCTCGACGAGCCGACTAACCATCTGGATCTGGAATCGATCAACGCCCTCAATATTTCGCTGCAGCGCTACCCCGGAACGGTGCTGCTGGTCACGCATGACGAGGATTTGATTGATGAAGTCGCGACCAGAATTTGGCACTTCGAGGGCACCCACGAAATCACCGATTTCAAGGGCGCGTACGGCGAGTACCAAGCCGTTCTCGCTTAAACGGCTGGGGCAAAAGTGACCCAGAAGAAATTATCATCCTGAGCGGAGCGAAGGATCTGCTTTTCTGGGGACCATTGCGGAATCGCTACTTACTCTTCGCGCCCTCATGAACGATCGACAGAAGAGGACCTTTCTTAGCTTTTTTCTTGGGGGTCGATTTCTTGCGAGACTTAGAAGAATCCCCGACGATGTCAGCGACGCTGGTGCTCTCGAGGATTTTGGCCGCGGCATCTCGCACTTCCAAAAACACACCATAGAGCGCGCGATGGTCGGGATCGGTGACGATCAGGCTCCGAAGTTGATCCGCATCCCCAAAGGGCGCGAGTGGACCGTCAACCAAACGAATGATCTCGCTGAGTTTGATCTCCGCTGGCGCGCGCCGCAACCGGTAGCCGCCCTTCGCGCCCCGAACGCTTTCCACGATGCGCGCGTTCTTGAGTTCCAGCAGAATCAGCTCAAGAAACTTCTCCGGCAGGTCGCTATCCATGGCGATGTCCCGGATCTTGACGGTTTCGTTTCCGTATCGGCGGCCAAGGGTCATTATCGCTTGCAGCGCGTAAAGCCCTTTTTGCGAGATCTTCAATCTTGTATCCTTTCGAACTGCTTGGACGTACTCTAGTGCCCCCGCGCCCGCTTTGCAACTGATCTCGTCGCTAAGTGCATCTGGAGTTATGTAAGTGCAAAACGTTGCGTGTGAAACCAAGCGCCGTTATGCGCGGCGAGATCCCTCAGCGCGCCTTACTTCCACCGGATTACTCCGGCTTCAGCGCAAGCACCCAGGTAGTCGGCGACAAGATTCACCGGCAAAGGCCCGTATTCGGCCGAAACCGCGTCGCGTATCTCGCCCACCGTGCGCTTCCCATTTATGAAGTTGACGATCTCGTAAGCATAGAGCTCGGACTGGTCACGCACGTTCAGCAGTTGGGTAGTATCGCTGTTGATCAGCTTGATTTTCGCATAGCGCTCTTTACCCAGACGGGCGAGCAGAACATTGTCGTTCTGATAAGTCAGCGGACCGAATTCCCCTACGCGGATGGGCACACGTTTCGCGTCGGAGGCGCTGGCCCATGGTGCGGTGGGCGCTGTTCCTTTTGCTCCGCGTAGCTTGGGCTGCGTGTCGATCCACTTTTGGAAAATTGTTGCTTGATCCGCAAGGGCTTTCGCTCCATCTGCATCCGCCTCGGGAGGCCCACCGCTGAATTCGACTATGGAGTGCAGGGTCGCGCTTTCGCGCTGCAAGGTTTGATTCACAAGATTGCGCGCTTCGTACCAGGCTACGCCCGCATCGAGTTGAGGGTCATCCACTAACTGCTGCGCCGCTCCGAAGCTCTGGGCGACACGAGCTTCGGCCTGTGCAGTTAGGAACGGGAGTAAAGTCGGAAGCTGTTGCGCGGTGACGCTCGCGTAGACGTATCCCGAGGCCGCTCCCAGCAACGCCACGCGCCGCAACTTGGTGGCATCGATCTGATCGAGGGTGTCGTGGTCGGTGTGGATGTATATGTCTGGCCAGTCGCGAAGGTAAAGTGACGGGACCCCGATGGTGGAAGAGTCGTAGTCATCGTGATCGCTGCCGCTGGAGTAGGGAGTTACATCTCCGATCAATTCATTGCGGGTGCCTTGTCCGCCAGCGCGAGTTTCGACAATGCCGGTTTCAGCCGGCGTCTCGCCTGACGCATACCCGCTGGCGGCTGCGCGGATCGCATCGAGAAATTCGGCGCCCACGTCAGTCACAAAACTTGGCAGCGACCACGGGGTGCCGGTGACATGGAATACCGACTTGTTTTTGAAGGGGTCGCCGCCAACCATATCCATGTGGATGTTGGCGCGCAGCCGCTGCCTGATCTCCGGATGGCTGGCAAGAAAGGCCATGGTGCCCTCGACCTCCGGTCCCCAGACAAAGCGCAGAGTCCGTTTGGGCCGCGGAAGTTGGCCGGAATCGATTAAGTGCGCCAGTACGCGGGCGGATTCTAGGATGGTGACGCATCCGCTTCCGTTATCGTTAGCTCCCGGACGTTCGTGATCGAGATGGCAGCTATAGACTACTTCTCCCGCAGCAGAGTCCGTGCCCGGAATAGTGCCGGTGACGACCGTCCAGTGGCCAGGGCCGACAGCCGCTTTCACGTGGGCATTCAGAATGAGGGGTTCGCCGTTTCGCAAGCGAGAGCGCAGCGCCTCCGCCGTCTGGCGAGAGATCATGAAGGCGAAGCCGGACGGTTGACGCGCATCCAAATGACCCCACCGAACCACAGTTGTATCCAGGCCAGACCATGCGGTAGTTTGATTGGACATGTCACTGACGATACCTGCCGCACCATGCTGCGCGATCGCCAATTCCTGCACCCGTGCCAGAACGCCGTCGGCGAGGACGATCTTGCCGCGCACGTCCTTGCCCGAGTAATCGGCCTCGCTCGCGCCGTTGCCGACGTCGACCAATTCCGTTTCCACGCCGGCGCTGTGGCTGTAGTCTGCTAGGTGGATGGGATCGGTCGTCCAATCTCCGAGAAGAAGATGTTGGGGACGGACTTCCCACAGCCGGGCCTCTTCGACCGTCCATGCCAGGTAGGACCGCATTAGGCCATAATGCCTGGTTCCGTCGATCGGGAACTGCTCGCTATGAGCATCGGCCAGGCCGTACTCGCGCGCGCGTTGCAACATGAATTGCGCTGCCTGATCAAAAGCCGCCGTGGCCGGGACACGATGCAAGCCGGTCAAGTAGCGCAGGTTCTCGTAGGCAGCAGCCCCGCTTGATTCGTCTCGCAACGCCGTCCACTCGCGAACTCCCAGGAACGGTTGTTGACCAAAAGCAGAGAGGGTAGTCAATGCGATAAGGAAGCAGATCAGGCCGCGCATAAGCTAACGAGGATAGCACTGACGCCGCGCCTCGCAAATTTGCCGCACAACACTCAAACCCATGCACAAATCGACGGGAGAATGCAGCCGCGAACCAGGCCACTACCGCGTCGACGCCATTTTCATCGCAGGCTCGCCAATTTCGTCGTGCGATTCGCCTTCCAGACAAACGCGATGCCACAACTCAAGATTGAGCAGCCGCCAGATGCGATCGTAGTTGTCGCGATGCTTCGCGCGATGTTCGCTGAAGAGCTTCTCGATTGCTTCACGCCGGAAATATCCGCGATTCAGGCTCCGCGGTTCAAGCAGCATTTCACGAATCGTTTCCAGTCGTGGTCCGGCGAGCCATCCGCTCCACGGTGTCGGAAATCCCAGTTTTGGCCGGTACAGAATCTCGTGGGGCAGCAGATCCTCCACCGCCTTCTTGAGAATCCGTTTGCCGGCTAACCCTTGAATCTGCACTTCGCGCGGAATTCGAGTCGCGAATTCAACCAGCACATGATCGAGAAACGGCACCCGGCTTTCAATGGATGCGGCCATGCTCATGTTGTCCTGCTTCATGAGGAGTTCCACCAGGTAAGTTTTTATATCGGTGTACAGCAGCCGCTGCAGCATTTCGCCCGACGAGCGCTCCCAGTAAGCGAGAACATTCTTATATGCCGTGCTGGGCGCGGCTTCCCGCACGAATTCGCTGGTCAGTAATCCGTTCTGTTCCGCCTCGCCGAAGGCTGAAAAGAAATTATCGAAGTAGAACGAGGCCCAGGAATTTCCATCCTTCGACAGAAAGGTGTGTTCCAGTTTGCGGCGCAGGGTGGCTCCCAGCAGGGAAGAGGTCGCAACCGAGTTGCGCAATCCGCGCCGCACAATGTTCGGAACGACGCCACGGTACGCTCGGTCCATGGCCGCATTTTTCAGTGTGAAGGCATAGCGCGTGTAGCCCGCCAGGGTTTCATCGGCTCCCTCACCGGTTAGCACCACCGTAACTCGTTCCCGGGCCAGCCTGGAGACGAAATAAAGCGAGACGCTCGAAGGCCACACGATCGGCTCATCTTCATGCCAGATCAAATGTGGGAGCGCGGCAAAAAAATCGTGCTCGCTGACCAGCACTTCATGATGCCGCGACTTGATATGGTCCGATACGGTGCGCGCAAAGGGAAGTTCGCTGTAAGTTTGTTCGGTATAGCCGACGGAAAAAGTCTCGACTGGCTCGCGCCTTATTTTCGTCATCAGCGCGGCCACCGCGCTCGAATCCACGCCACCACTCAGGAACACGCCCAGCGGCACGTCGCTCATCAGGTGACTGTTGACTGCGCCCTCGAGTAATTCGCGATAACTCTGGACGTAGTACCTCTGATCTCGCGATTCGTGCGGCGACGATGCATCCAGGTCCCAGTACGGCCGGATTTCCGCTTTGCCTTCCAGACCTACCGTCATCGTGTGGCCGGGCAGCAGCTTTCGGATTCCGGCGTAGAAACTCTCCTCGCCCGACAAATATCCAAACGCCAGATACTCCGGCAGTGCCGCTCGATTGAACTCCGGGCGAATCCCGCCATGCGCCAGCACCGCCTTGATTTCCGATCCGAACAGCAGCCGCTCCGGCGTCAATTTGTAGTACAGCGGCTTGATGCCCAGCCGGTCACGCGCTATGAAAAGCGTTTTCGTGTTGCGATTCCAGATGGCAAAGGCGAACATGCCGCGCAGGTGCTGCACGCAATCCGCGCCGTACTCTTCGAAGAGGTGGATCACGGTCTCGGTATCGCTGTGTGTGCTGTAGCGGTGGCCGCGCGCGATGAGTTGCTCGCGCAACACGAGATGGTTGTAGATCTCGCCGTTGAATACGATCCAGAGTGTGCCGTCTTCATTCGAAATCGGCTGATGCCCGCCCGCAACATCGACAATGCTGAGGCGCCGCATGCCGATGCCCGCCACGCCGTCCGTATAAAAGCCGTCGTCGTCGGGCCCACGATGGCTGATCACACGGCACATTTCGCGCAGAGCCGCAGCGCTCGCCCGCTTGTCCCGTCCTAATTCAAGAATCCCAGCGATCCCGCACATTTAGTGCTTCTCCGCGTACGTCGACGAACCTTGATCCGACGAGCCTTGATTCGATGAACTATGATCCACGCCGGCCGACGAGGAAGCCGAGCTGCCCGTCAGCTTTTCGAACAAAGCCGTAGCGGACAATTCCCCCGGCATCGCGTTCATTCGTGCATCCTGCTTGCGCCACTCGAAAAAGTCGGATGGACGCGTCGCCTTCAGCAGAGGCTGTCCCTGCCATGCGACGTAGGTCCCACCGATCACGATCAGGTGCGCAAGTTTCTCTTTTTCGATGCGGCAATACAACACTCGCGCGTCCGAAGACCACGGACCGAAACTCCATGCCTCGTCTCCGAGCGCAAAAAAGAATCCATGGCTCCCGTCATGATAATCCAGTTCGTACACCTGTACCGCTTCCTGCGCCATGCTGGCCAATCGGGGTTCCAGTGTTTGTTCGATGTGTGGTGCGATGAGATCTTCGCACTCCTGCCGGATCGCGCCGCCCAAAAGCAGAAGTGCAGTCGCCGTCTCTGTCGGCAGCAACACCCGGGCATGGCATCGCACTAACGGCGCAGGCTGGAACGCACCATATGCAGGCGAGAGCAGAGTTCTGCTAACATCCGTCGCCTTATGCCAGACCGTTTCTTCCGGCACGATCAGGCTCAATCCCGGTTCACCAGAGACAACGTCGGAAGCCGATCTTGATCTTGATACTTCCACGCGTCCCGAGCCGACGCGCTGAACTTCGAGATCGGGCGCGAAGTGCCACCGTATTTCCAGGTCATGTTCCGCTCGACCGAGCGCAATATCGCGTACCAGCCACACACCGCCCGCGACTTTCAGCACGTGTCGCCGATGCACAACCGGATCCGCCAGCCGCGCATATCCATTATGGCTGCCGACAAAGTAAGTGAAGCTCTTCCCCACGATCCAGCTTTCCACTTGCGTGCTTGGAATGTCAGTCCATGAAAAAGGTTCAGCCGCAATTGCCTGGTCTACTCCATCCACACGCATCGTGTTGTGCGCACCAGTCCCGCGGAGCGTGTTCCGATCCGCGGGATCCTTTGAAATGTAGACGCCGCTCCCCGAGTCCACCAGCCAGCGCCGTCCCTCCATGGTGAGCCGCAGGCTGAGTGCGTCGGCATGTCCGTGCCCCGAGCGGCCAACGCCTTGAGGACCGGCATCCACCACCATCGCCTGTGTGTACGGCTGTGAATCTGCCAGCACGTAAAGCCCGCCGTCCGGAAAGGCGAGCGACCTCGCAACCGGGTTCGTCTTCGGGCGTGCGAGGTTTTCGACGGCTTGATTTCCAAATAACCAAATCGCTTCCTCCGTCAGTCTCGCCGCGGAAAACTCTCTCGAGTACATCACCGCGCCGAGCGCCAGCGGATCTGTCATCTGCTCCGTCCGGTTCCGCTGCGGATTCCACAACCGTCCGCCATCATCATCGCCGAAGCCTTCCGCCGGTCCCGCCTGCGCGAGTGCTTCGACTACATCGAGCATTCGTCCCAGCACCGCGTCGTACGCCCGTGGAATTCCCATTCCGGTCCGGGCCGCGAGTACGCGCGCATAGAGAAAGAAGTCGAGCGCATAAACGTGGTAGTACAGTGATTGCTCGAAGTAAACGCCATCCGGACGAACCTGCCGCTCCGCCTCGCGCAGCACAATCTCCCATCCGGATTCCTTCCAGTGCGCGGCCCGCGGCATCTGTGGATACAAAGTTCCTAGAACGAACAGCGCAACCGCTTCCCCCAGCAGGTGAGTGTTAGGAGAAAAAAAAGTAGATAGATAGCGCTCAATGTAACGACCGTGAAACGCAAGCGCCGGCGCCATCTCCGCGCGAAAATCGGCGCACTCGGCCGCTCCCGCGAGCAGCTGGTCCACCCAGATCCACGACAAACTGCGGAAGGCAACCTCCAGCGTGCTGCCCCAGTTGATCCCCAACGGATATGGATTGGCCGTGATCCAACTGCGCCACTGCGCTATCAGTTCGCGAACATACTTCTCGTCGCCGCTGAGCAGCCGGGCCTTGGCCAGCGTCACCAGGTGCTGGTGCCGGTTCAATTCCCAGATGACCTTGTGGTCGCCTACCACGGCGAAATCAAGAAACGGAATCTTGAACCACGGATTCAGCGGCGCACGCTTGCCGTGCACCGGATCGCGATGCCAGTCGATGTCTTTGAAATTGGTACCACCGAAATTGTCACCGCCGAAATTGCCACTGCCGCGGTCAAGCGTGAACTCGAGATGTTCGTAGCCGAGCAGGCGAAAACGATGGCCGCAAATCTCATCGGCCTCGTGTAGAATTTCGTCCGCTTCGTCGGGTAGATGATTGCGCAACAACTCCGTGCGCTCTGAAATTTCCCCGGCAGAAAAAAAGAATTGCCCCGGCTGGCCGGCCGAATCTGTGTTCAGACGAATCGCAGCGTGCATACCCATCCGGTGCATGAGCAGGTCGCTGTGCTTGTGGAATTCTTGACCCACACGCACGCGCACCTCTTCCCAGTCCATCCGGGATACGCGCGCCAGCTTACTTTGCCATTTGGAGGCCATCGAATTCCCTTATCTTACATGCTGAAAAGGCCGCTCTCACCCCGCCGTTACCCCTGTAACTTTGCCGGCCCTTGACTGTCAACGGGACTCCGACTCGACGGGGTACGATTGAGGTTGTGGCAATTTGACCCGGCAGAGTTCCACCGGGGTGGAAAAACTTGTCCGCCTTATTGCCCCAGATCGAGTCGGAACTCGAGAGACTTTAAGGGATATCCTATAAAATACTGAAAACACACCTTTTGTTGTATACGTCTCAGGACTTTTTGTGCGCCGATGGATCACGGCTTGCTGTCACTTGGCAAGGGGTTGATATAGTTCCCTAATGCCACGCAGTGGGCCCCAGAAACTCGATTGCCAGGAGAATTCGCTTGGGTTTGTCCGTTAGCATTTTTGGGTTGGGATATGTGGGTTCCGTATCGGCGGCCTGCTTTGCCTCCATGGGGCACAAGGTCATCGGCGTCGACGTGAGCCGCGCCAAGGTCGAGATGATGGACTCGGGCCGCACCCCGATCATCGAAGCTCGCATGAGCGAGATGGTTGCTGAAGCCAACCGCGCCGGCCTCCTGCGCGCCACTACGGACGCGACCGCAGCCGTGTTGAATTCGGAAGTCTCGTTCGTCTGCGTCGGAACGCCCAGCCTCAAAAATGGCAAGCTTGATCTCAGCCACATTGAAAGCGTTGCCAGGGAAATCGGCGCCGCCATCCGGCAGAAAAAATCGCCGCACGTGTTTGTTCTACGCAGCACGGTGCTCGCCGGAACAACCGAAACGGTCGTGCTCCCCATCCTCGAAAAAGAAAGCGGCAAGAAGTGCGGCCAAGATTTCACCGTTTGCTATAACCCCGAGTTCATGCGCGAAGGCAGCGCGGTCGCTGATTTTCTGAACCCGCCCTACACCATTCTTGGAGCGAGCGACACGCAACACCTCGCGCCGCTGCGCGAACTTTACAGGAACACTCCCGGCACGCTCTACGAGACGACCATTCCGGTCGCCGAAATGGTCAAGTATTTTTCCAACTGCTATCACGCGCTGAAAGTCGGCTTTGCCAACGAAATGGGGACGATGTGCAAGCATCTTGGCGTCGACGCGCACGCGGTCACCAAAATTTTCACCTCCGACACCAAGCTGAACATTTCTCCCGCATATCTTTCGCCGGGCTTCGCCTTCGGCGGTTCCTGCCTTCCGAAAGACCTGCGAGCCATCACCTATAAAGCCAAGGAACTCGATCTCAAGCTCCCCTTGCTCGAATCCCTCATGCCGAGCAATGCCGAGCACGTCGATCGGGCAGTCGAAATGGTAATGAGCACCGGCAAAAAGAAAATTGCGCAGCTTGGCCTGAGCTTTAAAGCCGGCACCGACGATCTGCGCGAGAGCCCGCAGGTGCAACTGATCAAGCGCCTAATGGGCGAGGGCCTCGATGTCAAAGTCTGGGACGAAGACGTTACCCTCGGCCGACTCGCCGGGTCGAATCGCCAGTACATCGAAGAGGTCATCCCGCATATCGGATCTGTACTATCTGCCGACCTCGATGGCGTACTGCGCACGGCGGAAGTCGTGATCCTCGGCAATAAATCGGCAAGCAAAGATCAGTTGGCGAAGTACCTTCGGTCCGAACACATCGTCATTGATCTCATCCATCTGGATAAGACGCGGCGCCCGGAAGGCGCCCAGAAGTATGAAGGCATTTGCTGGTAGGATTTTGCTGGAGGATTTGCGATTGGTGCGCTTGAGTTTGGGTGGCGCAGCGCTTCAGCGCTGCGATAACGGCATTGTGTTGAGCGCGGCTTTAGCCGATGAGGTCGCGCGACGGGAAAAAGAATGAAGTTCCATCCCACCGACATCAAAGCCGCTGACTGGAAGCGCCTCGACCAGTTCGCCGACCGCACCGTCTTCCAGACGCGCGAGTGGCTGCAATTCGTCGCCGAGTCGCAGAACGCGCTGCCCGTCCTGGCGGAGTTGCGAGAAAAAAGCGACGTCCTCGGATACTTCTCCGGCCTGACATTCTCGAAGTTCGGCATGAAGGTTTTGGGCAGTTCTTTTCCTGGATGGACGACTCCTTATATCGGCTTCAATCTCAACCCCGGCGTGCCGCGCCGCGGCGCGATCGAGGCCCTGGAAAAATTCGCCTGGGACGATCTCAAGTGTCTGCATCTGGAAGTCTCCGATCCGTACTTCACTTTCCAAGACGGCGAGGCTGCGGGATTCAACACCGAATATTTCGCTTCCTACCGCACCGACCTGTCGCGCTCGGAAGAAGATTTGTTCAACGGCATGGAAAGTGCCTGCCGTCGCTGCATTCGAAAGGCGGACAAGAGCGGCCTCAAGATCGAGGAGGCGCACGACCTCGCCTTCGCCGACGAATATTACGAGCAACTTCAGGACGTCTTTGCCAAACAATCGCTCGTTCCCACCTATTCCGTGGAGCGCGTCCGCGCTCTCGTTCGCAACGTCGAGCCCGGCGGCAATGTCTTGCTGATTCGAGCGCGCAATCCGGAAGGGAAGTGCATCGCTACTGGAATCTATCCCGGATTCAACCAGATCGCCGAGTTCTGGGGCAACGCCAGCTTTCGTGCCCATCAGAACCTGCGCCCCAACGAGGCCTGTCACTGGTACGCCATGCGCTACTGGAAAAAGCGCGGCGCCACCATCTTCGACTGGGGCGGCGAAGGCACTTACAAAGAAAAGTACGGATGCGCCCCGCATCGCGTGCCCTGGTTCACCAAGTCTCGTTATCAGATCGTAGGTGCGTTGCGCAATGAAGCTCGCAACATGTTTGCGCGCAAGCAGAAATTTCTGGGATGGCTGCAAGGCAACCGTTCGGCGGCCGAACGCAGTCCGGCCGAAGAATAAAAGAAGAAGAATAAAATCACCAAGGGGATGCACCAATGGCATTACTCGTTCGCAGGGCATTCCGGCATCTATCGCGGGTTCACGATGTGCTGTTTCGCCGCACACTGCTCGAGCGCGAAATCACCATTTTCGACGACGACGTTTTTCTTACCTCCTATCCGCGGTCCGGCAACACCTGGACGCGTTTTCTGGTCGGCAATTTCGTCAACCCAAACGAGCCCGTCACCTTCCTCAATGTCGAACGCCTCGTTCCCGATATGTACAAGACCGCTGATTGGGTCCTGCGGCGCCGTCCCCGTCCGCGCGTGCTCAAGAGCCACGAGTCCTTCGACGCCCGCTACCGCCGTGTCATCTACATTGTGCGCGACCCGCGCGACGTCGCCATTTCCAACTATCACTGGGAGATGAAGCTGCGTTCGATTCCCGAAGGCTGTCCCATCGAAGAATTTGTTCCGCGCTGGATGGACGGCGAGTTCTGGCGCCGCATCGGTTCCTGGGCCGACCACGTCAATAGTTGGCTGGCGACGCGCCAGGGACACGAGAGCTTCATCTTGATGCGATACGAAGATCTACAGGCGAATCAGCAGCGCGAACTGGCGCGTGTGGCCCAGTTCGTGGGCCTCAATCCGGATCCAGAGCGCATCAACCAAGCCATCGAACGAAGTTCGGCCGCCAACATGCGCAAAATGGAAGAGACGCAGGGCAAGAAATGGGTTGCCACATTCCACACCCGCTCCGATAAGCCCTTCGTCCGTAAAGCGTCGTCCGGCGGATGGCGAGCCGTCCTCCCTGAAAAGACCGTCACCTACATGGAAGCCCACTGGGGCCCGATAATGAAACAACTAGGCTACAAGCTCTCCATCGAAACAGAAAAAGAACCCTCAGAAATCACTCACGCGACCCAGTGAAGATGGTCTCGTAGGGACAGCCGCCCCCGGCTGTCCAACCGGGCGAAGCCCGGCAGCGTTAGAAGTTCCCCGGCAGCCCGTCTCCATCCGCGCGCGTCAAATGCATTTTCGCACGCACTTCTTCAAATGGCGCAAGCAATTGCGCCAGCTTCTTAGAGGCGGCAAAAATGAAATTTGACGGTCCCGGCAGATAGCCCGCGGCCTTGAACGCCTCACCCCACGCCGGGTGACTCTGATTGCTGAGGATCAGGTCAAATCCTTGCCGCTCAAGTGTCTGAGTGGCGCATCGCACAACCGAAAACAATTCTCCGGGAAGCGCGAAGCAGTCGACCACCGACCCGACGCGCATGTTCCCGTATTTCGCGTCCTTGCGGCGTTCGCCCACGACTGCCCATCCGATCGCGGTGCCATTGCGCTTCATGACAATGCGCGTGAGATGCGTTTCGGCCGGAGGATACAAAGTGCGCAAAGCCGCGGCATCGCGCACCGCCGTGAACGAGCAAGTCTGCCGCGCCTGTTCCCAGAGAGACTGCAGGCTCTCGCCGTCACCGCCTTCAAAGCTCGCGACTTCGCAGCACTCGGCTTCATGCGACCGGGGCGCTCGCAGAGCGCGGTACGCATGGAACAACTTCGAGCCGGCCCATCCGGCGCCGGTATGGGCTACGAGATCCATCACAAACTTTCGCGACGGCGACGAGCGCAAGATCTGCATATTTCTAAGGAAGCGCGAAGGATTCACGACACGAAAGAAGAACGGCATCAGGCAATTCGTCCATCCGAGCCGAACCAGCATCTGCGGCAACGGACGGTCGTATCCACCCATGCCGAGACAGTAGAGTAGCGGTGCGCGCTGCATCGCGTCGCGCAGCAGCAGCGCGCCCACCATGGCATGAGCCTTATTGACGATGCCTTCGGACAGCGGATGGTGATAATAGCCGATCGAGCGAATCTCCCCGTCGGGGAAAAAGAATTCCTGGCTTTTGAGCGCGTAGCCGCCGCGCACGATTCCTCCATCGACGGCGACGAAAAATTCGTTGTAGATACGGGACTCCGCGGTTCGCGGTAGCCAGCGCGGCTGCGCCCGGCGATAGAACACCAGGTTCTCGTCCTCGCCCGCTTGCCTGAGGCGCTGATTGAAATCCGCCACCGCGGGCTCGTGCTCGGGACGATAAGGCTGAATGACAATGGCCATGAATGAAGGGTGTGCGTGCTGCCGGTACTAATCATAATTGTCATCTTCAGCGAAGCGAAGGACCTGCTGTCTCCCGCACCGGCACAAAAGCAGGTCCTTCGCTCCGCTTAGATGTAATGAAAACAAAAAAGACATGCCTCCAAGGGCAGGATACGTGCTCGAAGCACAAGTCCTGAAGGAGGCACGCAGATGATCCACGTTGGCGTAGATATTCACCAGAGATTCTGTTACATCCCGGCTTTAGAAGCAAGAGGTAAGACGATTCGACCGGGTCCGGTCAACAATGAGCAGTTGGCGTTGCGGCGGTACTTCATCGCGCTTAGCGAGCGGCGCGCTCGAGAAGCTAGACGGTCGCGACGGCCCGGCTGCGCGCCCTGAAGCCGCGGCCGCGCAGGCGTATTCGGACAGCCCAAGTGGCTAGAGAAATCGCGCAACAGATTTCGACGAACACCTTGCCGCCGTCCAGCAAATCGACCTTGCCGTTCGACAGTGCGGGATCCGTGAACACACTGTGGATAAACATGAGAATGAATGCGGGAAAGACCATGCAGTGCAGCTTCCTCCATAACGGGCGAGCCATACGCAGACGAAAGAGCGAGGTGACGATGACGATCACCAACACGTAAAACGCGGCCGCTCCCACGGTGTTGAGCTTGGGTTGCACGGGAGACTGGATCGGAAGCAGCACATCCGCCAAACCGAAGTGAGTAGAACCTCCGAGCAGCAGCACAACAGGATGCAGAATGATCAGCAACAGAACGAAGTATGCGGTCCAATTGTGCAGACGGAAAATATTGATGTGGCGATGGGGCCACAACCGCACGGGACTGTAGCGTAAAGCGATGAGCAGTCCCAAAACCATATTCAACGTTGCCATGCCGACGCCGGCGAGTCCGAGGTAGGCACAGAGGTCGAGAATAGTCATTGATCGTCTGATCCCTGATAGTTCGATGCAGACAGTTTGCTGTTGACGCGACTGAATTGAAACGGAGAGCGCTGAGCTCTAATCAAGCTGTTCAAGCCGTGCCTATCCCCTGACGATGTGCGTGACAGCGACTGGGTTCGGGGCGCTGGCGGGAGACGCGGCAAGCCGCGTCTCTACGGGAGTCTAGGGTTTCTGCGTTGGCCGCAGCAGGATTTCGCTGGCGAAGGATTGCAGGGCCTGAGTCACAATCATGGCCACGGCGTGGGCTACGTCCGAGGCTTGCAGCATTTTCTCGGCACTTTTTCCTGAATGGGGGCTGAACTCCGTGTGAACAGAGCCGGGGCAAATTACCGAGACGCGAATGTTGTGGGCGCGCAACTCTTCGGCTACTGAATAGGTCAATCCGTTCAAACCCCACTTCGAGGCGGCGTAGACGGCTCCGTTGGGGAGGGCATTCTTGCCGGCCAGGGACGAGATGTTGATGATGTGCCCGCTGCGGGACTTGATCATGATAGGCGCGAGGCTGCGGATGCAGTAGTAGACGCCGCGCAGGTTCGTGTTCAGCACGTGCTCCCAATCGGCGGGCGCAAGCTGATGGAGAGGTCCTCCCGCGCCGCCGATGCCGGCATTGTTGACTAGAATGTCTACCCGGTGGAAGGTGCGCTCGACGTGCTCGGCGAGCGCTTCGACGGAATGCAGATCGGTGACATCGCATTCGACCACCGAACTTTTCTCGGGACTGTTCTCGGAACTCTGCCCGCCTCTGTTCCGAATGGCGGCGGCGGTTTGTTCTAGCGCTTCGCGCGAGCGTCCGCAGAGGACGGTGTGCGCGCCGAGTTCGGCTAGCTTCAAGGCGATGGCTCTGCCAATGCCGCGTCCGGCGCCGGTGATGACCGCGACTTGTCCGGCCAATGGCAGGTGCGTCGGTAATCCAGTTTCGGTCAAGAAAGAACCCCTCCCAGAGAGATTATTCTATGTCGCAGCGGTTGTATTGCGCATCCAAGCGACGGGCTGAGAAGGTCCTATACGGGGCAGCGCGTTCCGGCATCTAAGCGGTCAGGAGGGAAAGCGAGCAAGCCGCTTGCCTTAGCGGGACGACATCCTTATAATCCGCACACCGGAATAATGTTAAGCCGTGGCGTTTCGACAGGCGGCCCATGATTTTCGGGACCAGTCAGAGAAGTACTAGTTCATGGTGCAAGCCCGACACCAGGCTTGGGTGGAATCGGGCAGGATGTCAACTCCAGCTTCCCCGAAGAGTTAAGGAGCCACATTAATGAAGAAGATTGTTCTCGCGATGTTGCTGGTAGCCGCGGTTACCGCCGTCGCTCAAACCGCTCCCGCGCCAGCTCAACCCGCGCCGCAGCAGAACCCCACGCCGTCTCCAGCGGCTCCCCAGAAAAAAGAGATTAAAGACCCGGCCGAATATAACGCTTACGTCGGCGCCGTGCAGCAGCAGGACGCGGCGGCCAAGGTTAGCGGCCTGGAAGCGTTTCTGACCCAGTATCCCAACAGCGTGATGAAGGAAGATGCGCTGGAACTTTTGATGGGCGCCTACCAGGGGACGAACAATCAGGCCAGGACGCTGGAAACGGCGCAGAAGGTCTTGGCGGTGAACCCGTGCAACATCCGGGCGTTGGCGCTGTTGGCCTACACTAAGCGGGCGATGGCGGAAGCGGGCCAGAACGCGCAACAGAATCTCGCAGAAGCCGGCCAGAGCGGAGAAAAAGGCTTGCAGTGTCTGCAGACGATGACCAAGCCGGATGGCACGTCGGACGCGGATTTCCAGAAACTGAAAGCGCAGACGTCGGCGATTTTCAATGGCGCGGCTGGTATTGCCGCGTACCAGGCCAAGGACTACGCGAAGGCTGAGAAGTTTCTGCGCGCCTCGGTGGAAGCAGATCCAACCAACCTGCGCGACCTCTATCCGCTGGCGCTGGCTTACCTGACGCCGGGACCAGCTGAAAACGATCTGGATGGACTTTTCTTTATCGCGCGCGCCGCCAATCTGGCGCAGGGCGCGGGCAAGGATCAGATCGCCAAGTTCGGCAAGAGCAAATACGTCAAGTACCACGGAAGCGAAGAGGGGTGGACCGCTCTGCTGGCGCAGGCAGCCACTACAACCCTACCTCCGGCCGGTTTTACCATCACGAAGTACGTGCCACCGACTCCTGCCGAGCAATGTTCCGACCTGCTCAAGACGAAGAAGGTACAGGAAATGAGCTTTGCGGAGTGGCAGTTGTGCCTATCCGAAGGGAAGCCTGAAGACGCCGAAAACGTTTGGAGTGTGCTGAAAGGGAAGCCGTTGCAGATGGTGGCTCACGTCATCAGCATTGAGTCTCCAAAGCAACTGAAACTTGCTGGTAGTCAGGACGACATCGACGCCAAGCGTGCGGACATCGATCTGACCATGACGGCGGCGATTCCAGCGAAGTCGATGCCGAAAGAGGATACGGACTTCCAGTTCGAAGGAACGCCGGTCTCCTACGTGGCGAAGCCGTTTTTGATGACGATGAACGAAGGGGCCTTGCTGGTGAAGGCGGCGCCGAAGCCGGCGGTCCGCAAGAAGCCCAGGGCACACTAGAGGGCAGGTCTCAGGTGTCAGGTCTCAGGTTTCAGGAAAGACTTGGCTGAGCGAGACTGTGCCGGGAAAAGCGAGGGCGGTCCTGTTTGGGACCGCCCTCTTTATTGGTTGCCGCAAGATTTCTTACTGCAAGCTGCGGGTCGCGTTTAGCGGGCCTGTTTTCTCTCCAGCGTGACGGGACGCGCGCTGTGGGGCGGGCGCTTCGTGCCTGCGCGCAGCGGACGGACATCAATCTTCAGTTCCTGCATGGTCCGGCTCAGTGTGTTCCGGTGCATGCCTAATTGCCGCGCTGCCTTGCACTGATTGCCCCGATTCTCTTCGAGCACGGTCACGATAAAACGCTTCTTAAACTCACGAACCGCTTCCGAATAGAGGATGTTGCTTTTGTACATCTGAAGAATGAGTGCTTCCAGTTGATCTTTCACTTGCCGCCTCGTTTCCGTGCTTGCTCAATTTAAAATTCTTTCGCTCACAAAACTTGTTAAACACTACTTCGACGGCCCCGTTGATGATGTCGGCGGCTGAATCTTATCCGCTGCCGAGTGCACCCGCCGCATGTAATCCAAGCCCTGGTAGAAGCGTTGGCGCAATTCCGGCGGCGCCACCCAGATCGCTGCCCTTCCGCCTACCAGGAAATACGGAGCGAACTGAGACCCCGCCAGCCACGGCGCAGCGGGCGCAAAAGCGGCCACGGCGGTGAGCACAATCGCTACCACTAGGACACCCTTCAACAAGCCAAGAATCGCGCCCAGAAACCGGTCAATCGCGCTTAGACCGGCTTTCTTCATTACCGAGCGCGCGATCCGTCCGGCAATACCAGCAACGATCAGGACCGCGAAAAAAATGATAAGGAAACCTGCGATCTCGCCTACCCACATCGATTTCAAATGAGGCGCGAACCACTCCGCCAGGCGATGATACTGCCAGGCCGCCAGCAGGTATCCCACAACCAAACCAGCCAACTTGAAGGCTTCATGGAAGAAGCCTTCGATGGCTGCCGCAGTCACGGAAAACGCGAGAAATCCGAGGATGATCCAGTCCGCAATGCTCATGGCTCAAAGGATCCGAAGCTCAATGATCCGAAGTTCGTTGATCCAAAGCTCAGCGATCCGAAATTCAGTGATCCGAATTCAATGACACCAGAGCGCGCGGGCTAAATCTCCAACTCGCGTCCCGTTAACTGACGGTATGCCCCGACGTACTTTTCGCTCGTCCGCAGTGCCACTTCTTGGGGGAGGGCTGGCGCGGGCGGTTGTTTGTTCCAGCGAATTTCTTCGAGGTAATCCCTTACATACTGCTTATCGTAGGAGTCCTGCGCCTTGTCCGGTTGGTAGGTGTCGGCCGGCCAGAAGCGTGAGGAATCCGGTGTGAGCACTTCATCCGCCAAGGTGATGCCCTGGGCGGTTTGCCCAAATTCAAACTTGGTGTCGGCGATGATGATGCCGCGCCGCCGCGCGTAATCCGCGGCTTTCTTATAGATACGCAACGTGATGTCTCGGAGTTGCCGGCTCAAATCGGGATCGACCAGCGTGCACATTTCTTCGAACGAAATGTTGATGTCGTGCCCGGTGGTGGCCTTGGTCGCCGGCGTGAAGATGGGCTCCGGCAGTTGGTCGGATTCCTTTAACCCGGACGGAAGCTTTATGCCGCACACCGTGCCTGTCGCTTTGTACTCTTTCCATCCGGAGCCGGACAGGTAGCCGCGCGCGACGCACTCGACGGGAAACATCTCGGCGCGCATCACCATCATGGAGCGCCCGCGGAGTTCGTCGGCGTGGTTGCGAATCGCAGCCGGGTAGCGTTTGACATCGGCAGTGACAAAGTGGTTGGGAACGATATCTTTGAGGAAGTCGAACCAGAACAGCGAGATCTGCGTCAGGATCCGGCCCTTGTGCGGAATGCCGGTTGCCAATACGTAGTCGAAGGCTGAAATGCGATCGGTGGCCACAAACAGCAGGTGGTCAGTGTCAAGGTTATAGACGTCGCGGACTTTGCCGCTCGCGTGCAGCTCTAGTTCGGGGTAATCGGTTCGCAGCAGGACGGTATCCAAAATTTGGAAGCTCATGTCTAAATTAACCGGCAAAAAACTTTGCGTATTCTAGCTGTCGTGGAAGATTTGTCAATGCTTTGTATTACCGGGGTCCGGATGCCCCGTCCGCGGGTGCACCAAAAGGGGTTGACAGTTCAAGTTTAAGCTAGAAGCCTTGTCCAGGGCAGGTTCTCAGGGAATCGTGATGTGGAAAAGCTGAGGAAGCCTCTGGAAAAAAAGGCGGCGGTTTCTGCGGCTCAAAAGACAAAAAACACTGGATGTGTCAACCGAAAAGTTCTGCTGCGGTAGTGGATGCCGACAAGAGATCAGGGCTGCAGAACAATGCCTCGGGAGACAACGAAACGAACTATGGAAGGGCCCGCCAGATAGATGACGGCAAGATAAAACACGGGTGAGCACAGGAAGATGGCTTTTAGTCGAGGAGTAGGGTTAGCCAAATCAGTCTTTGAGACATAAAAATGAGTAAGCCATTCCGCCGTTCCGGGAGGAGCGAGAGCAGGGTCTTTCGGGAGGATTGCAAACATGCCAAACAAGCCGATCATGAACACATTCCTGAGCAAAGCAAGGCCGGTTGACTCTGCATCGGAGAGATCGACACAGGAGCCGTGATTGTTCAGCGCATGAACGAAGCCAAGAGCGGCATTTGGCTTCGCTGGATGAGAAGAGAAATATGCGAGAAACAACCCGAGGAACGTTCCAAAACTTGCCGGGCAAAGAGCCGCAGTGGCTGCAGCAATATCGTATCGAAATGATCTTGGCATCAGGGTCAGGCTACTCGCCTTTACGCTGCCCCGAACCTAACCGACACAAGTTTCGACACGCCCGGCTCCTGCATGGTCACGCCGTAAAGCACAGGCGCAATGCTCATGGTCCTCTTGCTGTGCGTGATCAGGATGAACTGGGTCTGCACGCTCATCTCGCGGACTAGGTCGGTGAAGCGCGCGATGTTGGCTTCGTCCAGCGGTGCGTCGACTTCGTCGAGAATGCAGAATGGACTCGGTGTGTACTGGAAGATTCCGACCAGAAGTGCGAGTGCGGTGAGCGCCTTCTCACCGCCGGAGAGCAGCAGCACGTTCTGCAGTTTTTTCCCCGGAGGCGATGCCACCACGTCAATGCCGCTCTCCGCGCTGTTTTCCAGGTCGGTCAGCCGCATGAAGCCGTGTCCGCCGCCGAACAGCTTGCGGAACGTGGCCTGGAAGTTCTCGTTAATCCTGTTAAACGCTTCTTCAAATTTCTGCCGCGAGACTTGATCGATCTCGCGAATGGTGGCCGCGGTGTTTTCGATCGCATCAAGCAGGTCTTTTCTTTGGGTGGAGAGGAATTCGTGGCGCTCCGCCGTTTCCTTATACTCTTCGAGAGCCATCATGTTAACCGGGCCCATGGCGTCGAGGCGGGCGCGCATCTCACGGTGGGCCTGATCTTCGGCCGCAAGCTCATCCCCGGTAAGCAGCGGAATCGCCGCGTCGGCGTTATTGTCGGCAATCGTCTCGGTCATCAAGACGGGGCGTTCGATGCCCAGTTCATTCAGGCATGTATCGGCCAAGTGTTGCAAGTCGGACTGCAGCTTGGCTGCCGTGGCCGACAACTCACCCCGGCGGTCGCGAGCGACATCGAGTTGCTGACGGGTAGTACGAAGCAGTTCGTCAATCTCGACTAATCGAGCCCGCACCTGCTCAGATTCGAGCTGCAGTAAGCCTTCCCGCGCTTCTCCAGCATTGCGCTCGGCCTCGAACTGAAGAAACTGCTCGGCCAATTGCACGTTCTCGTTTTGCCGCTGCGCGATTTCGGCGCTCGCCGATTCCATTTGAATTTGCAAAGCGCCGGCTCGCTCCCGCATCTCGGAGACAAGTGTCTCAATGCGCTGAAGCAGAGTCGTCGCCGAACGGTGGCGCTCTTCGAGAGTGGCCACGCGAGCAGCCCGCTGCGAGGTAGTTTCAGCGGCAGCGTCCCGTTGGTTGCGTAAAGCGCCGAGGCGGTCGTGTCCGGCTGCAAGCTGCATTTCGAATTGCGTGCGTGCTTCCTCGATCGTGGTCAGCCCCGCTTGCCGCGATCCGATCAAGCTTTCTTGCTCCTGGCGCTCCGCCACGAGCCGCTGCAGTTCGCCTTCGCTGATCGCAATTCGTTCGCGCACCCGCGACATCTCGCTTTCCAACTGCTGCAGCAAATGCCCGGAGGTCATTGCCTGCTTCTCGGCTTCGCGCTTCTCGTCTTCCAGGCGATCGAGCAGGGAAGTGTTCTCCTTGATTTCACGCCCCAAGGTGAGCGCAAGCATTTCCTTCTCGCGCAGAGCTCGCTCCAACTCCTCGAGCAGGCGCAGCACGTCGCGCAATTCGCGCTTCATTGAGAGCGGTCCCTCGCTGCGTTGCTTGCCCCCGGTGACGGTCACGTTGTGGAAACATTCCCCGGTCTGGGAGAGAAAGAAAGCGTCCGGAGAGGAGAGCGCGAGCTCGCGCGCCGCCGCCGGATCGGGCACGATGTAACCATTCCCAAGCTTCGGCAGGATCACTTCGAGCGACTTGCCGAATCCGTTCAGCACGCGAATCGAGTTCTTCAGCGGGATGACCGTGTCGTTGAGAGGGGAGTAGTGCAGGCTTTCATCCGCGACAAACGAAAACTTTGCTTGCGAGTCTTCCGGATGCACGAGGAATGTCGCGCGCCCGTTGACGTCGGAGCGCAGCAGGCGCAGGCCTTCGTCGGCAGCGTCCCACGACTTGACCACGACGAAGTTCAATTCGTCGCGCAAAAAGTCTTCAACCACGCGCTCATAGCGGGGCTCGACTTCTAGGAAATCGGCGAGCACACCGGCGGGAGCGTTTCCTCCCTGCAACGCGCCCGATTGAAAAAGCCGCCGCACCGACTCGGTGGAATAACCGTGCTCGGCGATGACCGCTTCGAGCGAACCTTTCTTGCCGAGTGAAGTGGCGTATTCGGAACGAATCGAGTCGAGATGTTTCTTGTTTTCGTTCTCGGCAGAACGCTTCGTCTCGATGGCCTCACGCAGGCTCGCAATCTCCGCGGTCAGGCGGCTGGCTCGATGCGAAACGCTTTCGAATTCCAAAGCAATCTGGCCGCGTTGTCCGCCGAAAGCTTCCGATTGCGATGAGGCGGTTGCAATCTCGGCCCGCAGACGCTGCTCCTCGCGGCCGATGCCCGCCAGCCGCTCGTGCGACTGCGTGAGCTGATTGCGGAGATCGGAAGCGCCGCCGACTGCCTCCAGAATAGCGACCCGATGCGACTCCTGCTCCTGTTCGAGCATTGCCAGGTTGGTAGCGGCGCAGGCCGTTTCCTGCTGGCTGAGGGCGAGTTCTTGTTGAGCTGCTGCGAGATCCGCCGCCGCGGAGTCGAGCAACTGCTGGTGGCCGTTAAGTTCTTCCTCCAGCGCCGCGAGCCGCTGTTGGGCCTGCGCCAGTTCCGCTTCCGCCGATGCCGTGCGCGCGATCAGTTCCGCGCAGCGCTCTTCGTTGGTTCGGATGCGCGCCTTCCCGCGATCGCCTTCGATTAAGATCTGGTTGAGCCGCTCGCGATTTTGCCGCGTCTCCGTCTCGATGGCGTAGCCGCGCTGCGTGCGCTCCGTGTGCTCGGTCTCCGATTGCTGCACGCCGTCGCTTTGCTGGCGGATTTCCTCTCCCAGTTGATGGATCTGGGAGTCGACCCTCACGCTTTCCTGGTCCATCTGAGCGAACTTGCTGGCGAGCACGATTCGAAGCTTGGCGCGCATCTCGTCGCGCAGCCTGGCATAGCGCTCGGCCTTGCTGGCCTGGCGCTTGAGCGAGTTCATCTGCCGCGTGACTTCTTCGAAAATGTCGTTCACACGATTCAGATTAGTTTTGGCGTCTTCGAGGCGCGCTTCAGCGAGACGCTTCTTCGTCTTGAATTTCGTGATCCCAGCGGCTTCTTCGATGATGGCGCGGCGGTCCGTTGGACGACTGCTCAGAATCTGACCGATGCGTCCCTGCTCGATGAGCGCGTACGACTCCGGTCCTAGACCGGTGCCCATGAACAGTTCCTGAATATCTCGTAAGCGGCACAATTTTCCATTCAGCAGGTATTCGCTATCGCCGCTGCGGAACAAGCGGCGGGTTACTGCAATCTCTCCGGACTGGCTTTGCTGCTGATTGAACTTGCGCCGCCGAATTTTCAAGACCACCTGCGGACCGGCCACTGCCACTGCGGTATGGACATCCGATGCTTCGGCACTCGGAGCTTCGATTGAGGACTCACCTTCCAGTTCTTCTGTTTTTCCGGGTTGAGCTTCTTCAACCGCGCGCTCGGTTTCGGCGGCGGCGTTGGCGCGGACTTCGGCTTCATCCCAGTTTTCATCGCCGTTGCTTCCCGCCGGAAGGTCGTCTTGAATCTCGATCTCCGTGGGAGCGTTCGTATCCGGCCCACCATAAATTTCGGGATCGATTAAAGTCAGCGACACTTCCGCCATCCCGGTAGGATTGCGGTCGCGGGTGCCGGAGAAGATCACGTCTTCCATGCGCGAGCCGCGCAGCGACTTGGCCGACTGCTCACCAAGTACCCATGAAATGGCGTCGGCAATGTTCGATTTGCCACAGCCGTTCGGCCCGATAATGGCGGCGATGCCTTCGCCATGGAATTTCAGTTCGGTACGATCACAGAACGACTTGAATCCCAGGATTTGCAGCTTTTTGAGTTTGAGCAAAGTGACTCCTTCGTTGGACCGTGGTCCGCGGACTCGGTTGGCGCTGGCTGGAGTGCGCTGCAAAATTGCGGGGAAGCGGGGGTTAACTACCCTGATTCCTCGCGGGTCGCATAATTTGAGGCCGTCCCCTAAAACCGGGAACGCCACCTATGCTTTTGACCAACTCTAACGGCGAATACGGGGCCGGGTCAAGTAATAAAACACCACATATAGTGGGCCACATCCACAGACCGCCTTTAGTTGCACACACACTACAGCTATACGGGCAAATTGCGGGTGAGGGATAAGGAGGGCAGGAAACCGCGAGAGCATGCTTACTGTACCGCCGGGCGGGGGGAGATTCAAGAGCCAGTAGCGCCGTTATTTCCCGTAGAGACGCGGCAAGCCGCGTCTCTACGGGAGAAGGAGGAGCACGCTACAATCATTTCTTCCGCTCGATAAGGTAGTGTGCGAGTTCTTTCAGAGTCGACGCAGCCTCATCGTATTCGCCAAGTTCCGCGCATGCGTGCTCGACCAGGGCGTCGGCCTTGCGTATCGATTCTTCGATTCCGAATAATGCCGGATACGTTGCCTTCTCCGCTGCCTTGTCCTTGCCCGCGGTTTTTCCCAGTTGCTCGGAGGTTTGCGTCACGTCGAGGACATCGTCCACGATCTGGAACGCCAAACCAATCGACTGGCCATAGGTCCGGAGCCGGGCAATATCCTTGACTGTTGCCCCGGCGTAGATTCCTCCGCTGACCACGCTGGCGGTGATGAGCGCCGCGGTCTTCGAGCGGTGGATGTATTCGAGGGTGGCGAGGTCGGGCTTTTTGTGCTCGGCTTCGAGGTCAACGACCTGGCCGCCGATCATGCCGTCGATGGTCCCGGTGGCGTGGGCAATTTCCCGGATGATCGCGACGCGTGCCTCGGCCGGGCAGATTAACTGGGCGAGCGATTCATACGCCTGTGTCTGCAGGGCGTCTCCGGCGAGAATGGCGATTGCTTCGCCGAAGACCTTGTGGCTGGTGGGGCGTCCGCGCCGCAGGTCATCGTTATCGAGCGCGGGCAGATCGTCGTGGATCAGGGAATAAGTGTGAAGCATTTCGAGCGCCGCGCCCACCTGCTCGATTCCTGCGGGCAGAGAGCCGGACTGCGAGCGAACGCGCGAACGAGCTCGCGATTTAGAGGGCGTTGATTTAGCCAGCGATGCCGCTGCGATCATGCGCCCCGCCTCCATGCAGAGGATCGGCCGCAGTCGCTTTCCGCCGGCAAAAACACTGTGCCGCATGGCCTGATGGATGGAGATCGGATGCTGGGTAGCCGGGGGCAAGAGCTGTTCGAGCGCGATGTCGGCGGCTTCGCGCCCCTGCTCCAGAACTTGTTTCAGCATGGCATCGCAGTATAACGGAAGGGCAGGTCTCAGCGGCAGGTCCGAGGTCTTAGGTGTGAGGCGTCAGGTGTCAGGAAAACCGCACGCGGGACGATCTCAGGCGGAGGGCGTCAGGCCTCAAGAAACTCTTTGTTGACTTTAGTTTTTTCTGAGACCTGACACCTTGGAACTGAGACCTGGGATTAGGCGGCTGCCTGGTGCGTGAGCCCGCGCAACACCGATCGCACAACTTCATCGTTGCGCGGCACACATATGTCGCACGCGCCTTTGTTCAGCGCCTCGGTCCATAGTTCGTCGTCCGCCAGCCGGTGGGTACCAACTATGCAAAGGCTGGGGAACTCATGATGCAAACGCTCCACTTCGCCCGCTCCCGAAGTTTCCAGATCCAGCACCAACGCTCCGGCGCGATGCCGGGCAACCGCGGGGCGCACGTCTTCGTACTTGCCGGCCAAGTAAACAGAATCAAAATGTTGGGAGAGACTGACCGCCAGAGTTTGTGCTGTTCTGGGGTCATTCTGATAGAGGACTACACTGCGTGGTTCCATACATCCCCCTGACTACACCGCAAGTTCGCGGTGACCTTGGCTGCGACAGCAAACTGCTAGCACAGGCGTTGTCAAATCCGATCCGAGCGCGACAGCGTTACTTGCGCAATGCCTTCTCGGCCGGGGGTTCGAACGGTTCAGTTTGCAGCTTTCCGTTCTGTTTTAACAGAATCTCTACTTTCCCTTCCGCTTCCTCCAATTGTTTTCGGCAGGTAGCGGAAAGTTGCATGCCTTCTTCAAATAGCGTCAGAGATTTCTCCAGCGGAACCTCCCCTTTTTCCAGTTCCTGAACGATTTTCTCCAGACGCTCAAGGCACTCTTCAAACTTCACCAATCCAATTGCTCCTGCCCTCTATTGTAATGCCGATTCCGGGGAGAAATGTCCAGCAAAATTTTTAGATTTGCACACTTTGTTTTCATGATGTTCCCAAAACTACACTGAAGCCGGCCGCTTCGAGCCGAGAGCCTCCAGAACGTCCACTGCGGAGCTGTACCGGCCTTGGGGAGCGCTGATCTGGGCCCCCTGCACCCGGTCTCGGAGCGCCGCCAGCATCTCACGAGCGATCGCCACGCCTTCCTCCCGAGCCGCTTCCGGACTTGCTGCCCTGGTCATGCGGTTCAGGACTTCATCAGGCACGGAAACCCTCAGCTCGTTCTTCATGAACTCAGCGTTGCGGGCACTTACGAGCGGCCAGATTCCGGCAATGACTGGAATTCGGCAGTGTTCGATCCGTCTCAGGAAATTCTCCAGCAGATTGAGGTCGAACACGGGCTGGGTCACCACGTATTCCGCGCCTGCTTCCACCTTGTATTCGAAGCGTTTGATCTCTTCGTCCAGGTTGGGCAGGCCCGGATTTGCACCCACCCCGATGACGAAGCTGGTTCCGGCGCCGATCGGGTTCGCGCCAATGTCCAGGCCCCGGTTCAGGTTGTGTACGATATTCACCAGTCCGATGGCATCCACGTCAAACACCGCCGTGGCATCGGGATAGTTCCCCATCTTCGGGGGATCGCCGGTTATGCAAATCAGATTGCGAATTCCGGTTGCCGCTGCCCCCAGCAGATCGGACTGAATACCCAGGACGTTTCTATCGCGACAGGTGTAGTGCAGGATGGCCTCAATGCCAACCTCCTGCTGCATCAGCAACGCCAACGCCTGGTTGCTCATCCGCGCCGAGGCTCGCGGGCTGTCTGGGATATTCACCCCGTCCACGCCGACCGATTTGACGAACTTCGCGCCCTCGATCTCCTTTCGGATGTCGATGCCCTTGGGCGGCACGATCTCGACCATGGTCACAAATTCCCCCGCCGCGATTTTTGCGCCCAACTGCGAGCGCTTCGCGAGGGGAATGCTGGCCGGCGGCGAAGCAGCTACTCCGGAATGAATCGCCTCCGTAACCGCGGTCTTGCCGCGGGCTTCGCGCACTCTTAGCGCGGATTTCATGGCCCGGATGTGATCCGGCGTGGTGCCGCAGCATCCGCCGATGAGCTGCACGCCGGCCGCCACGAATTTTCGCGCGTAGCTCGCCATATATTCCGGCGAGCAGAGATAGATATTCCGTCCTTCGACCGAGCGCGGCATGCCGGCGTTCGGTTGTGCGGCCAGAGGCAGGGAAGTGACCGCCCGCACCCGCTCAATCGCGTCCAGCATCGCGACCGGTCCCACGCTGCAGTTGATGCCGAGTACATCGACATTCCATTCCGACAGGCGGGCGGCAAAGGCCTCGGGGTCGGAGCCATCGAGACAGTTGCCGTCTTCGTCGATCGTGACCTGGGCGACGATGGGAATCTTCGCATCCACGTCCCGGCAGGCCAGCACGGCCTGATGCAACTCTTCGACGTAGCCGAAGGTTTCAAGCATCAGCAAATCCGCGCCGCCCTCAATCAGGGCTGCGACCTGTTCGCGAAACGCGGTGCGGGCCTCTTCAAACGAAGTCTTGCCCAGCGGTTCAATGCGGACGCCCAGCGGGCCAATCGATGCGGCCACCCAGGCATCGAAACTCTTGGCCGCTTCCCGAGCCACATGAGCGCCCGCCAGATTGATATCGCGCACACGATCCGCCAGGCTGTGCCGCGCCAGGCGAAAGCTGTTGCCGCCGAAAGTATTGGTTTCGACAATCTCAGCGCCGGCTTGGAGATAATCATGGTGAACGCCGCGGATCAGCTCCGGCTGCGACAAGTTCAACTCGTCATAGCAGCGGTTGATGAAGATGCCCTTAGCATAGAGAAGCGTTCCCATGGCTCCATCACAGAGCACGGGCGAATGCTTCAGACGTTCGAGAAAGTTCTGCGCCATCTTCTTGAGAATACTAGAAGGTGCGAGATAATTGAATCTTGAGAAGCATTGAACCAGTGAATCATTGAGGCATTGAATCATTGAAAGTCAAAGGCTCTTGATTTTCAAATGCCTCAATGAATCAATGATTCAATACCTCAATGCCTTTAGAGGTGGCCGCATGGGCATCGAAATTCGCGGGATGGCGCCGCTGCTGCAAGTGTTCGACATGCCAACCTCCATTGCATTTTACCGGGATGTGCTGGGGTTCGAGGTCGTGACCACTTCCAAGCCTGGAGCAGAGAACTTCGGTTGGGCGCTGCTCCGGCTGAAGGGCACGGAGTTGATGCTAAATACGGCTTACGAAGAGGACTCCCGTCCGCCCGAACCTGATCGCGCCCGGATTGCCGCCCACGAGGATACGGCGCTCTTCTTTGGTTGCCCTGATGTCGATGCGGCGTATGCTCACCTTCGGTCGCGTGCCGAGAACGTGAATGAGCCAAAAGTCGCGCCCTATGGCATGAAGCAATTATATGTTCGCGATCCGGACGGATATGGCCTGTGCTTTCAGTGGCCAGCTACGTAGCAAGTTATGTTGCCCCTTCCGATCATGCCGTCCCCCGTCGCGGACAGTCTTTACCTCTCGCCGGGAGGGTGTATTGAAGTGGCACCTAATAAGGTGCTTTCGATCGAGGAGCTGCGTCCCATGCTTGACATCACCAAAGACATCCAGTCGTTGACGACATTTCGCCGCCAGTCGAACCAGTTCTTGAAACAGCTAAAGAGGAGCAAACGCCCCGTGGTGCTTACAGTGAACGGGAAGGCAGCAGCCATCGTACAGGACGCCAAGGCTTATCAGCGCCTGCTCGACACCGCCGCCAGGGCGGATGAAGAGGAAGCTATCCGTCAAGGCCTGGAGGATGTGAAAGCAGGAAGGACACGGCCAGCGAGGGAATTTTTCGCCGAGTTTGAAGCGAAGCATGGCATACGTCGTTAACACGACACTCCATGCTGAGCGCGACCTTGCGGGCCTTTACCGGCAAGTAAATGCCGAATATTCGGACACAGCCATGGAATGGTATTTGGGGATCAAAGCGGCCATTCTCAGTCTGGAACAGCGGCCGAACCGCTGCCCGATAACGCGAGGGACAAGCTGAGGCATCTGCTTTACGGCCACAAGCCCCATGTTTACCATGTGATATACCGCGTCCTCGAGAAAAAGAAGCAGGTTGAGGTGCTCCACATCCGCCACGGCGCAAGGCGAAAGCTGAAGCCATCCGATCTCGTATAGGCTGAGTGCTTGAATTCTTAATGCGGCGACTTAGGCTTGACATGCGTCTGTGACACCCGACGTCTCCGCGGCTACCCTGAATCGCATGGAAGTGCAGCTTACTCCTGATCAGAAAGCGTTTGTTCGCCAGGCGATTGAAAGCGGACGCCTTCATGGCGAGGAAGACGCAATACGGGAAGCGCTTTCCTTGTGGGAAGAACGCGAGCGCACACGGGCGGAAATTCTGGCCGCCGTTGACGCGGCGGAGGCTTCCCTCGCGCGGGGCGGAGGCCGCACGGTCACACAGGAATCGATGCGGCAACTGGCCGACGATGTGAAACAGCGCGGTTGCGCCCGCCTTGCCAACGAGCCTTCCTCTTCACCCTAATGGCGCATCGTGTTGCTCCGGAAGCAGAAGCGGAACTCGACAATATCTGGGACTACGTTGCCAAAGACGGCGGCAGCACTGAGATTGCCGACCGCCTCATCGATTCCATTGCCGAGCGTTTCTACCTCCTGGCTTGCCACCCGCCATCAGACGCCGACGAGATGAGGACTTGCGCCCTGGCCTGCGTAGCTTTCCCGTGGGCGAGTACGTCATCATCTACCGACTCAAAGGGCAGGACGTGCTGATTCTCCACGTTCTCCGGGGCAGCCGGAACATCGAAGCGCTATTGCGGTTGTAAATGACAGAAAAGTCCTCCATCCGATCGAACGTCGGTCGGCCATGGATCTGCTGAAAAGGTTCTTCGTCTGAAACCTTTCGTCTTGTCGTTTCAACGGCTGCTGCCCGCCCCGTTTCCGGCGCCGCTCCCCCAACCGCATTTCGCCCTTTGCTATAATCCTTTTCTTGCATCCAAGTGATTATCCCGCGTGAGGTTGGAGTCCCAGGTTTGAAAAAAGTCCTGATTCTTCTGTTATTCCTGCTGCCCGCCAGTTTGATCTTGCTGAGTTGCGGCGGCTACTCCGCCCCCTCGAGCGGTGGGGGCAGCGGGATCAAATACCGCGCCTTCATCACTAATAACGTCAGCGCGGGTACTGGGCTCGCAGGTGTATATGTCGTCGACGCCGCCAACGATGTGCGTGGGGGCGTATCGCCGATTTCAGCTGGCAACACTCCCGGGACGATGGTGCTCACGCCCAACCGAACCCTGACCCTGGTCTTCAGCGGGAACGGTACACAGTTCTCCGACAACCAGTTCAGCATCATCAACAACGCCACCGAAGCCGCCATCGGTCACGTGACTTTGCCTGGGGTCACCGAGAGCTTCGTCGTTTCCCCGGACGGCTCCGCCGCCTACATCGCGGTTCCCACCGCCCCGGTGATCGGACAATCTCCCGGAGTCATTGACGTCATTAGTCTGGGTACCGGTACCAAGACTGCCGAAATCAGCTGCCCACCGATAAACCCCAATCCACCGGATCCTCCACCTCCTCCCATCTGCGTTACGAAGGACCAGGGAGACCAAGGCTTCAACCCCCCTTACCATTTTCTCTCCATCGGCAACACCGGAAATCGCGTCCTGGCTTTCAGCCAGGGTTCCGATTCTGTCGCCAATGCGATTGCGGTGATTACTCCGTCCAGTGTCGGAACGGCGAATCCTGTCGTGACTTTTGTGCCTGGCTTTGACCATCCTGTCTGGGCCTTTTTCAATAGCGACGACAGCACCGCATACGTGGTGAACTGCGGCGCGGAGTGCGGCGGAACCCAGGCCAGCGTTCAAACACTCGATTTGAGAACGAACACCGCAGGCACGCCCGTTCACGTTCCGGCGGCCACGGTCGCTGTCGTCAACAACTCGACCATGTATCTCGCTGGAACACCGTTACCCAATCCCAACCCTCAGCCCTGCACGGGAGAGATGACGCAGGCAACCTCCTGCGGCCTCCTAACCGTCTTCGATCTCAGCAAAATGGAGGTCACCAATACCACTCCGATCATCATCACCGATGGATATCACAATCGCATGGCTCTCGGGGCTAACGGACAGCTCTTCATCGGCGCCCGCACTTGCACCGAGGTCATTCCGCCCGTCCCGCCGCCGGCCGGGGCTGAGGTTCGCGGTTGCCTTTCGATCTACAACACGCAGAGCGTTCCGGTGGGAAGCATTCAGCCCGGCGCAGTTACGATTCCTCCGACGACTGGAGACGTGACCGGCATCCAGCCCGTCGCGACGCGCGACGTGGTGTATGTGGTCCAGGGCCAGAACGTCCAGGGCGGAACGCTCTATATCTACGACACGAAGACCGATGCCGTGAATACAGTGGAGGAACAGAAGCTCAGCAACCTCATCGGCGATTTCATCGACGTCAAGACCATAGATTTCTAGAGTCGATTTCTAGAGCGGTGGTGTTCGCCGTTTGCTCTTAACTCCGGCTGTTGAAAGACGTTCCCACCGCGACCCACCGCGAGAGAGCGCTTGACCCGAGCGCTGGAACCTACTAGCATCTCGCGGTAGTTCCCCCTCCCGGGCGCGGGGTTACGCCCTTTAGGTTCTGTTGGTACTTGGAGAACCCTATGAAAACGAGCATGGCTACGAACAATTCAACGCAACATCGAAGTTGGATTCTTGGAATACGCCGGCGAGTGGCAGGCGCCGGGCTGGCTTTGGCGATCATGCTTGTACCGGCAGTCGTCGCGATCGCATCGGCACAGGCGCAGACTTACAGCGTAGTGTATACGTTCGCGGGGCCGGACGGAGCAGGCCCTGATGCAGGTTTAGTGCTGGACACACAGGGCAACCTGTATGGCACGACTGGCAATGGTGGCGCTTCCAATTATGGGACGGTGTTCAAACTGGATAAGACGGGCAAAGAGACCGTGCGGTACAGCTTCACCGGAACTCCAGACGGCGCACGCCCCGTAGGTTTAGTGCGGGATTCGCTCGGCAACCTTTATGGCACAACCTCCGCAGGTGGAGATTCTGCATGCAAGGTGGGGTATGGGGTTGGTTGCGGAACCGTGTTCAAAGTGGATACCTCCGGCAAGGAATCCGTACTCTTCAGTTTTCATGCGGCTAGCTTGGACGGCGTGTTTCCGCGCGCAGGTGTAGTGCTGGATGCGCAGGGGAACCTGTATGGCACTACCTACCGTGGCGGCAACGGCTACACCGCTGGCGGGACGGTGTTTAAGGTGGACACTACCACTGGGAACGAGACCGTGTTGCACAGCTTCGGCTCGCCAGGAGACGGCTTGTATCCCCAAGCAGGTTTAGTGTGGGGCGCGCAGGGCAACCTGTACGGCACCACTTCGTACGCGAGCGGCGGTACCCAGAGAAACCCTCGTGGGACTTTGTTTGAGATGGATACGAGCGGCAACGAAGGCCCGTTGTATACCTTCGGCTCGACCTCCGGCGAATATCCCCTTGCGGGTATAGTGCAGGATGCGCAGGGCAACCTATATGGCACTACGTGGGAGGGCGGCGCCTACGGCAAAGGAACGGTGTTCAAGCTGGATACGGCCGGCAACGAAACCGTGCTCTACAGCTTCACCGGGAAGATAGGAGACGGCGCACATCCCCGGGCAAGTTTAGTGTTGGATGCGCAGGGCAACCTTTATGGCACAACTGCCAATGGCGGAGGTTCTCTTGCATGCAGTGGAGGAGTTCTTGGGCACGGCTGTGGAACGGTATTCAAGGTGGATAAGACCGGCAATGAGACTGTGCTCCACCGCTTCACTAAGGCTGGGGGGGACGGCGCAAATCCCGTTGCAGGTTTAGTGCTGGACGCGAATGGTAACTTGTATGGCACCACCGCTAATGGCGGAGATTCTTCATGCGCTGTGGGGTTTGGACGTGGCTGCGGAACGGTTTTCAAAGTGACGCCTTGATGAAGAAAGGCGGGCCTCACGTGCTTTTGCCGGATCGTTCTGCTCCGCATCAGACGTGCCACTGATGCTTTCAACAACGGGTTCGCTCCGGTGACCACGATAGTGGAAAGCGAACGACTAACGACTAACGACTGGCTTTTTACCTCGGCTCCAGCGTCATCTCATGCGCCCGGTGTTGCTCGACCGCCGCCGGCGAGAACGGAAATGCAAACGTCGAGCCTCCGTACCACGCCGCCCACTGGTCCGTGTAATACGGACTGAGTAATATCCCGCTCTCCCCCGTCACTACGTTCAGAGTGCTTTCGTCAAAATTCGCAAAATTCCACGTGAGCCGTTCGGAAGGCCCAAAGCCCCGGCCCACCGCTTTCACCGTGTAATTGCTCCCGCTTAGCGGATGCAATCCCGGTCCCGTGAAGCGCCCGATCACCGGAAGCTGGCTGAGTACGAGATGATCGATTTCAACCGGATAATTCTTTCCCCACTTCCATTGACTGAGGTCGGACGGGGCTAGCGAAGCAACGTTCGATGGGTCATCTACGACGAGTCTCGTCTGCTTTACGACGTTCTCGACAGCAGCGGTCAACAAGCTTCCGTAGTCGGAGTATCCCGGAGGCAGCCAGCGTGCCGGTTGCTTGGTGAGAACATTTTCCAGCCAGACCGACGACATACCCCAGCGATAGCTCTTCCAACTCAACACGCCGCGATTCGGCCCGTGAGATGCCGCACCCAGCTTCGGCTCCAGCAGCAACCGCGCCAGTTCCTGACGCGCCTTCGTCTCAATCGTCGGCGCCGCCGAGTCCGCCGACATCCGCCCATCCCAGTCGCGCAGAATTTCCACCGCCCGTTTCGCCCGGGCTGACGCGCTCGCGGCGTGATCGACGGCGTACACGAACTTGTCGGCGCAGAACCGGTCGTAAGTAGACGACACATCCATCTGCAGCGCCAGCATATCCGCCGGCGCAAACTTCTTTCCCGATTCGAGCACGCGGTAAATGCGGTCCGTCCGCCATGGCGCATCCCAATCGGTGCTGATCGAATATTTGTAGCCCTCTGGAGTGATGCGCCCATTGGCGGTCGCGAGAATCCCGCCGGGCGGATCATAAACATGCGGCATCTGGTCGAAGGGAATCCAGCCCTTCCACTCGTGCGCATCGTCGCTGCCGCTCACCGGCAGGCTGCCATCACCCGCCGCCCGGATCGGCACGCGCCCCGTCGCCTGATAACCGATGTGGCCATCCACATCGCCGTACATCACGTTTTGTCCCGGCGCGCCAAAGGTCGAGAAGGCCTTCCGAAATTCGTCCCAGTTCTGGGCGGAGTCCACGTCGAAGAAAACCAGTCCTTCGCCGTCCTGTAACGTCCAGCGCAAGGCAATCTTGCGCGCCTCGCCCGGAATCAGTTCGGTCGGAAGCAAATCATTAATGATCGGCCCATGCCGCGTCGTTACGACGTCGAGCGTCACGTCCGGCTTGCCTTTTACGTGGATCGTTTCATGCCGGTGCTGCGCATCGCGCCATCCCGCCGGAGTCTTGTACTGCCCCTGCTCATTGAACTCCTCAATGTAATCGTCTTCCACAGTCGGCCCGACGTTGGTGAATCCCCAGCCGATCCGCTGGTTGTGGCCGACAATCACGAACGGAATTCCCGGCAGCGTAACGCCGGCCACGTCAAAGTTGCCGGTAGTTATTGCGCTATTCGGTGCGGCCTTCGTTCCGTTATTCGTTCCGGCCGTGATCCTTAGGTGCGCCTCAAACCACAAGTTCGGCATCTGGTGGTCGAGGTGCATATCGTTTGACAGCAGCGGTTTCCCCGAAACCGTATGCTGACCGGAAACGACCCAATTGTTCGACCCCGGCCGGAACAGATCGGCCTCTTCCAACTCCACAAGCACTTCGGAAACCCGCGTAGAACTGAAGTCAGACGAACGAAGGTCAGAAGGTACCGCAGAAATCAACCGTCCATTCCCACCTTCCGGATCAACCTCTTCGTCGTCATCGTCATCCTCATCACCGGAATTGACTGCAGGTTCCTGATCGATCCGCCGCACATCGGTTGGCGTACGGTCTCGCCAGGAAGAATTCACGTATAGGTCCGCCGTCAGCTGCGGCCCCAGCTTCGCCAGAACTTTTTCTCGAGTCAGCGCGCGCTCGTAGCTGTAGTGATTCAAATCCTGGACCATGCGCGCGCCCACCAGCAGGGAATCGGTCACCGTCCACGGCCGCGGCGTGTACTTCAGCAGGCGGAATTCCAGCGAAAGCCGGTCGCGATGCGCTTCGAGAAACGCATTCACTCCCCGCGCGTAAGCGTCAAAATAAGCCCGGTCGCGTGTGGAGATATTTTTCTCCGCCGCTTCCGCCGCGATCCGCAGCCCCAGAATCCGCTGCTCGCGGTCCATCTTCACCGTGTCCTCGCCAATCACTTCCGAAAGCTCTCCCGCAGCGGCCCGCCGCATCATGTCCATCTGCCACAGCCGGTCCTGTGCGGTCACATACCCCTGGGCAAAAAACAAGTCTTCGAGCGTAGCCGCCTCAATCGTCGGGACGCCGCGCTCGTCGCGCACAACGCGCACCTTGGATGAAATCCTCGGCACCGCGACGCTGCCATCCAGTTGCGGCAGAGCGGAGCGCGCGATCGAGTAGAGCCACCAGACGCCAGCGATGAGCGCCACCAGCAGCACGCAAACGGCGTAGTACAGGATCCGTAGCGCAGGATTGCGCCGACGAATTTCCGGCAGGGAAGTAGCGACCGACATATCCACGATTGTAGGGACGCTCTCTGCCCCTGACAACAGCAGGCGGCAGCGGTTGCATCACCACCGATCGCCGCGCGTGAGTTTCTGCGCCTCGCAAGAATGCGCCGAAAGGCAAGTCTCTTGTTCGCGATTATCTGCGAGCCAGCTTTTGGTCGTGGGCGCGGGCGGCTTTGCGGGCGATCAGTAGAAATCCCTTGGCTGCAGCGTCCTTCTCGAGGGCGGTGAGGCGGATATGTCCGGCGGCAATCTTGCCCGATCCTGCTTCAATTTCGCCAAGCGCCAGGCGCGCTTCCAACTGATAACCCACATACTTGTGCTTGCTTGCGTCCGCTAGAACTGATTTCAGCTCAGTCTCCGCAGAAGCATTCTTGCCCAATGCGGCTTCGGCCCAGCTGGCCGCGATTTTTATCAGGAAGCGTGTTTCGAGATCCGGGCTTTTGGTAAGCAACTCTTTACCCGCATCAATTTCTTTCTGAGCATCCGAGGGTCTGCCCATGGCCGTGGGTTTATATAGAGGCGACCTTTGACAATGTGTACATCAATTGAGCGAGGTCCGGTGAGTTCCGAATGACGGGTGGGCCACATCAACATGAGGAGTGTAACGCGGGCTGAACGTCGATCGAATCAATCTGTGGGTGCTCCCGTTCTCGCGCCATTGATTGACATGAATCTGGCTTTTCAATAGGGTTGGAATCCGATGACCCGAAGCCAGCAGCCTGCATTAACACTCTTTGCCGTCGGGATGATCGGCCTGGGCATCCTTGCTCTGGTCTATGGCGATTTCGCGTTGGTGTGGCAGCCCGTCGCCCCATGGATCCCGGGCCGGACGGTTCTCGCCTATGTGGCGGGCCTGATCATGCTTCTAGGTGGTGTTGGCCTGCTTTTAAGAGCCACGGCGGCATGGTCGGCTCGCATCCTGTTCCCATATCTAATCGTCTGGGTCCTGCTGAAGGTGCCTGCTCTGGTGGTAGCGCCGCAGATGGAAGCTGTTTGGCTCGGCGTTGGCGAGCTTGCAGTGCTTCTGGCGGGAGGATGGATTTTGTTTGCCACGCTGGCCGGGCTGCGAGAGGGATCGCTGCTGAAATTCGCCACGGGCGAGAACGGCATCCGCATTGCACGTATGCTCTTTGCGGTTTCTCTCATACCGATCGGCCTCTCACATCTTGTGTATGTGAAGGAGACTGCTGAACTGGTGCCGACGTGGCTTCCTTATCGTGTTGGCTGGGCCTACCTGACCGGTGCCGGACAGATCGCCTGCGGTCTCGGCGTGCTGTTCTCGATCTTTCCGCGAGTGGCCGCGATGGCGGAAGCGGGCATGATAAGCCTGTTTACTCTTCTCGTTTGGGGTCCTGCGATACTGGCCGCCCCGAGGGCACGGCTGCCGTGGACGGCGTTCTTCATCTCATGGGCGATCGCGTCTGCCGCGTGGGTAGTAGCGCAAAACATCGCACCCAAGCAACCTGCCAAGCCGGATGTGTGACCGCCTGTCCCTACCCTGGCGACTGCGGGCCTCTGGCTTTTTCATCACAAACAACTGTGACGGCCGTCATCGACACAAATCCGAGCATGCGCGACAATTAACGAGCTGATTGGGTAGCCCGGAGGCGGGTTCGTTCAAACCAAGACGGCCCTCGAGCCTGCACCAAACCCATTCTCAGCGCTCTTTGAAAACCGAAACGGGAAGCAATCAGTTCTGCGGAGGCCTAAGTCCTTATTCCGGAATACTTTGACATAAGTTCTTATTTTTCAAAGACCGAAGGAGACAGGGGGGAGGGGGGCGGGGGTACCAGGTAGTAAACACAGGACAAAGCAGGATCAAATCGGGCCTCGAAGCTGGGAGTCGGTTGGCGCAACCCGCGCTTCGACCAGTATCATGTTGGAACCCTTGGCGTGCATTATCATCTTGAGTGTCAGCGCCGCCCAACATGCTGCAGAAGCGAATCGACGATCAGCCGACCATCTCGCGGGAGAACATCCGCGAGGCCGAAGGAATTTTCCTGCAGCATCTCCGTCGCGTCGGCTTGAAGCAGACCGAACAGCGCAACGCAATTCTGCGGACGTTCCTTGAAACTCGTGAACATCTCTCGATCGACGAATTGCACCGACTGGTCAAAAAAACCGACCCGCGCATCGGTTTCACTACCGTCTACCGGACGCTGAAGCTTCTGGCAGGTTGCGGACTGGCCAGCGAAGTCGCCTTTCACGACGGCATCGCGCGTTACGAACATCAGTACAACCGCCGCAGTCATCACCACATGGTGTGCACCGAGTGCGGCGCTTCGGTCGAATTTTTCTCGGAGGAAGTCGGAGCGATCGAGCGGGAGGTCGGACACAAACACCGTTACGTCACCACCCGCCACACGTTCCAGATCTACGGCGTTTGCGAAGAATGCCGCGATGCGAAGAAGACGAATGGACGCCGAATTGTCTAGTTCAGGAAAAAGTCCAGCAAATATTCCCGCGAATAGTCCGGAGAACGGCGCAGCGAATCCGGCGCAGGCTACGGTGAAGTGTCCTCATTGCGAAACCGTGATGCCGGCGAACGCGGCATTCTGTCCGGCATGCGGATGGTCGATGAGGCCGCTTCCGCCCGCGGAACGAGCGGTCGCGGTTGTCGCTTATCTCCCCTTGGTTCCTCCCGGAGTGCTCTTGTTGCTGCCGGCATTTCGCAATAACCGCTTCGTCCGCTTTCATGCCTGGCAAAGTATTTTGCTTTGGGGAGTTTTTTTTGTTTTGACCATCGCCGCACTCTTCCTTTCGAATGTCGCTGCCGCCATGGTGTTTCTGCTATTTGGACTTCTGGTTTCGCTGGCCATGTTGTTCCTGTGGATTGTTCTGTCGCTCAAGGCATGGCAAGGCGAGCGCTTCGAGTTGCCGCTATTCGGCGATCTGGCGGAGCGTCTGCCTTAGGTCTCTGCCGTTAGACATTCTCGCGCTCATCGTTGAAAATAATAAATTCACTTAATATCGCATAGGTATCCCAGGAGACCTCATTGAGCCAGCTTCAGCGCGTTAAGATCAGCGCTCTCGGCACCTACGTTCCGCCTCGCCTTCTTACCAACGCCGACCTCGAACGACTTGTCGATACCAATGACCAGTGGATCATGGAGCGCGTCGGTATTCGCGAGCGTCATCTCGTAGACAAGGGTGTTGCGACCAGCGATCTGGCGGTCGAGGCGGCGAAGAAGGCGCTTGCCGAGCGCAGCATCGACCCGTCCGATCTCGACGCGATCATTGTGGGAACGGTTACGCCCGACATGTTTTTCCCTTCAACCGCTTGTCTCGTTCAACACAAACTCGGCGCGAAAAATGTCTGGGGATTCGATCTCTCGGCTGCCTGCTCGGCGTTTGTTTATGCCTTGCAAACGGGAGCGCAATTCGTCGCTACCGGATCGCATAAGAAAGTGCTTGTGATCGGCGCGGACGTGATGTCGTCGATCATCGACTACACCGACCGCGCAACCTGCGTCATCTTTGGCGACGGTGCTGGCGCCGTCCTGCTCGAACCCGCGGAAGACGATTCTCTCGGCCTTATTGACTTTCTGCACGAAGTGGATGGATCCGGTGGATGCTCGTTGTATATGCCTGGTGGCGGAAGCCAGAATCCTTCGACTCACGAGACCGTAGACAAGAAAATGCACTTCGTTCATCAGGACGGAGCCGCGGTCTTCAAGTTCGCGGTGCGCAAGATGGCGTCGCTCTGCGAAGAGATTCTCAAACGCAACAACATCAAGGGCAGCGAGATCGATGCCTTTATTCCGCATCAGGCGAACAAGCGCATCATCACCGCGACTGCCGATCGTCTGAATATGCGTCCCGAAAGCGTGATCATGAATATTGAGAGTTACGGAAACACAACCGCGGCAACGATTCCGCTGGCGATGGAAACCGCGCGCCAGGAAGGCAGATTGAAGAAGGGAAGCCTGGTGCTGCTAGCGTCAGTCGGAGCGGGATTTACCTCCGGAGCTACACTCCTCCGATGGGCTTACTAGATTCTGACGGAGACGCGGCAAGCCGCGTCTCTACAGTTATTTTGTTGCCCGGTTTACTTGGTCGCCATTGCCCCGACTAATGACTCGATAATCTTGAATCCATCAATGCCGCCTAGTTCGGGTTCAGCGGCGCGTTCGGGATGGGGCATCATGCCGAGCACGTTGCGTCCGGGGCTGCAGATGCCGGCGATATTTTCGAGCGATCCGTTGGGATTGGCTTCTGGTGTGATTTCACCGTGGGGGTTCGAATAGCGGAAGACGATGCGATTGTCGCGCTTCAGTTCGGCGAGCGTCGCGTCATCGCAAAAATAATTGCCTTCCATGTGGCCGATGGGGATGGTCAGCACTTCGCCTTTGCGGCACGTGTTGGTAAACGAGGTCTCGTTGTTTTCGACTTTCACCTGCACCGGCTTGCAGACATATTTCAATCCGATGTTGCGCATCAGCGCTCCCGGCAGCAATCCCGCCTCACACAAAATCTGGAAGCCGTTGCAGATGCCGAGGACCAGTCCGCCCCCGGCGGCGAACTTGCGGACGGAGTCCATCACTGGGGAGAACTTGGCGATGGCGCCGGTGCGGAGATAGTCACCGAAGGCGAAACCTCCGGGGACGATGATGGCGTCGCAGTTCTGGAGGTCGTGCGAGTCGTGCCAGAGAAAAGTTACGGGCTGCTTGGCGACCTGCTGGATGGTCCAGAAAGCATCGTGATCGCAGTTCGATCCGGGGAAAATAATGACGCCAAATTTCATCGAAATCCTCGAGTTAAGCTAAGGAATTGTATCTCGAAAAAAGTTCTTTCTAAATTAGCCCTGGGGTACCCGGCGAATGAGCGGGAGCCGGACTGTTCGGCGCAGCTTCGGGCTGCGGGGTCTGGCCATTTTGGTCTGAGCCGTTATTGCCTGAACTCGATCCGGGGTTGAGATTGAAATGGTTGTCATCGTAGTTGGAGCTGTAGTTGGAGCTATGGTCCGAGTTTGGTGGTGTCGGGTAACTTGCCGACGGGTCGCGGTCATTGGACGAATTCGGGGACGAATCCGGTCTGTAGGGCGGCGGATTGTCAGACCAGTCGTAGCTGTAGTCCGGATAGTAAGAGTAAGCCGGCCACGGGGCATACCCGTAAGCGCCATACCACCAAGGATCCCAGCCAAACGCCCAAGTCGGTCCCCAATAAAAACCCCAGTACGGCCAGCCGACGCCGAAGCCCCAACCTCCCCAGCCCCACCCGCCTTCCCAACCGTGACCCCGCCAACCGCCTCTCCAACCATCACCACCCCGACCGAAGCCGGGCGCCCCACGAAGGGGTCCGCCGAAATTGGACGCATCTCTTCCTCCGTGCGACGCGATGCCGGACGGGCCAAAAGAATGCCAAGTGCCATCGGAACTTCCCGCGTTACGAGCGGCGAGGCTTGAGTTCGCCAATCCTCCGGAACTGCGTCCTTCGCTCAAATGCGCGGAACTACCGGCGTTGCCGAACGAATGCCACTGGCCATCGTTGATGGCGGCACGAACATTCGACGACCGATCTGCCGACGACCGCTCTCCTGACGAGCCAGCACTGCGGCGAGTTCCCAACCCGCTGCCTTGGTAGTGACTTCCTCCGCCAAGAGACCGCGCGCCGCCATCCAAGCCGCCACCACGAATCCCGCGATCGCCGCCATAAGATCCGCCGCCACCATGGAAGCTTCCGCCACCGCCATGAAAACCGCCTCCGCCTCCACCGTGAAAACCGCCTCCGCCCCCGCCGCTGCTGTGACCGCCCCCCCCGTGCTGAGCGAATGCGGGATTTGTCAGGAGTGCAAGACCGATGACAGAAGCAAATGCGATGAGAGATCCGCGAAGACCGACTGTGCTCATAATCTATACCTCCCCCTCGAACTTGGGAGCGCGCTTTCGAGAGAGCCTATTGTGAAAAGGACGGCGCCCTACTTTATGAGATTCTACTGCTAGGCACGAGGTTGCGCGGATGATATGTCAAATTAACGCTTGTTGTTTGGCGTCTCCCGGATGACAAGCCTCTGGAAAGATTGACTATGTGCAATAGCTCTATGGCGAATCCAGAGTTGCTGTGACCGCATGCGGCTGCCCCCACATGAGCAAGTTCTAATACTTCACGAGGGCCGCGAACGATTTGGGGTCAAGCGACGCCCCGCCTACCAGGGCACCGTCGATTTCTTCTTCTTCGGACTGGGCCAGGTGTCAGACAATTATCCCCGAGCTGCGGATGAGGAAAAGCGGCTTCTCTTGACATCCTCCTTTTATAGAACCAGCCAAAAAAGCTTCACCAAAACGCGTGGACGAGCATCTTAACCCCGCATACTGCGAGTCGATGGTGCATACATGCGTGCCGCAACCATGCCAGGATGTTCTGCTTTTGTGCTTCTCGCATCGAGCTTGCTGTTTGCGCAGCAGCAGTCCACAACTCCGGCGTCGCCGCCGCAGACGAATGCGCCGGCCCAGGAACAACCAACAAATCCGAACCCGCCTCCGAGCAATGAACCGGTGCGACCAACTGCGGTACAGCCGCCTACGGGACAACCGCAGGCAAGCGAGTCCGGGCAGCAATCGACAGCCGCTCCCAAAGCTCGCGAGAGTCGGAAAGCAGAGGCATGGCAGATCCTCGGAGACGCTTGCACTGCGGACAGAACGATTGCTCGCGTCACGGCGATCCGCGTTTTGGGGTTGATGCCGGACGATGCCAAAGCCCAGGGAATCGCGGAAAAGGCGCTCGCTGACGACAAACCGGAGGTAAGATCGGCGGCCGCAGCGGCGCTGGGCGATATGAAGTCGAGAACCAGCATCCCAAAATTGAAAAAAGCGTTGGACGACGACGATCCCTCGGTTGCCCTGGCGGCCGCCCACGCCCTTGACCTGATGCACGACGATTCCGCTTACGAGGTTTACTACGAAGTGTTAACGGGACAGCGGAAGGCGGGCAAAGGCTTGATCGCTTCGCAAACATCCATACTGAAGGATCCGAAGAAGATGGCGGAACTCGGCTTCGAACAGGGCATCGGCTTCGTTCCATTCGCCGGCGTTGGATGGGTAGCTATCAAGACGATCACGAAGGACGACACGTCCCCAGTTCGCGCAGCGGCCGCTAAGGTGCTGGCCAAGGATCCCGATCCGGCGGCGACCAAAACGCTGGCCGCCGCGGCGGGCGACAAGAGCTGGCTGGTGCGCGCAGCCGCACTTGAGGCTCTTGCCAAACGGGGAGACCCGTCGGTGCTCGACACGGTGAGCCTGTGCATGTCGGATAAAAAAGACGCAGTAAAGTACACCGCTGCCGCCGCGGTTCTGCGCCTCACGGCAATCAAGGAATCGGGTGCCGAGGTTAAGAAGAAGGGGATGGGGAAGAAGAGTAAGAAGTAAATCCCAAAGGGAAACACGAACGTGGAACCCCGACGCATCGGTGTCAATCGAGTTTCTCTTCTAGTACTTCACAATCGCCGCGAAGGATTTGGGATCGAGCGAAGCTCCGCCGACCAGGGCGCCGTCAATTTCTTCTTCGGACATAAGGGCGTGGGCGTTCTCTGGTTTGACGGAGCCGCCGTAGAGGATGCGGAGTTTGTCGGCGAATTCCTGGCCGAAGGATTCGGTGGCTTGGGCTCGGATGATGGTGTGGGCGTCGGCGGCCATCTGCGGCGTTGCGGTTTTTCCGGTGCCGATGGCCCAGACTGGTTCGTAGGCGACCACCAGGCTGACGGCCTTTTTCGCCGAGACTTTGTGGAAGGCGCGGAGACACTGGCGGCGCAGGACGTCGTCGGTGAGCCCGGCCTCGCGTTCTTCGAGCACTTCTCCCACGCAGACGATGGGGATGAGTCCGGCTTCGAGGGCGGACTTGAGCTTGAGGTTGACGGTGTCATCGGTCTCGCCAAAGTACTGGCGGCGTTCGGAGTGTCCGATGATGACGTGGGTGACACCTACGGCAAGCAGCATGGCGGCGTTGACTTCGCCCGTGAAGGCGCCATCCTTTTCCCAGTGGAGATCCTGAGCTCCGATGGCGACGTTCGAGCCCTTGACCGCATGGATGGCGGCATCCAGTGCAAGGTAGGTCGGGCAGACAACGATTTCGTCGCGATCGAGGCCGTGGACCAGAGGAAGGAAATCGCGGAAAAATTCACGGGTCTGGTCGGGGGTTTTGTACATCTTCCAGTTGGCGGCGATGAGTTTCTTTCTCATGAAGGACCTTTCTCGAAGATAGCGGAAGTTGCGTAGCCTATCGCTTTTCCGTCAGGGCTTCCACGCCGGGCAACTTTTTCCCTTCCAGAAATTCCAGCGAGGCGCCGCCTCCGGTTGAAATGTGAGTGATCTTGTCGGCTACGCCGGCGGCTTTGACGGCGGCTACCGAATCTCCGCCGCCTACGATCGTAGTCGCTCCGGCATTGTCTGCCACGGCCTCGGCAATTTTGAAGGTGCCTTTGGCGAAGGGCGGTAATTCGAAAACGCCCATGGGGCCGTTCCAGACGATGGTGCGGGCGCGGGCTACCTCTTCGGAAAAAGTCTCGATCGAGTGCGGGCCGATATCGAGAGCCATCATGTTGGCGGGGATGGGCTCGCCATGGCCGACGATTTTGGTCAAGGCGCCGGCTTCGACGCGGTCGGCGATGACGTGATCGGTGGGCAACAGCAACTTGAGCTTATGGGTTTTCGCCTGCTGCAGAAGATCGCGGGCGAGTGCGATCTTGTCCTCTTCGACCAAACTCTTGCCGACGGATTCGCCTTGCGCCTTGAGGAAGGTGTACGCCATGCCGCCCCCGATGATGAGAACGTCGACCTTGCTGAGCAGGTTTTGGATGACTCCGATTTTGTCGCTAACTTTGGCGCCTCCAAGGATGGCGACGAAGGGGTGCTCGGGGTTCTGCAGGACGCGACCCAGATATCGCAGCTCCTTTTCCATGAGCAAACCGGCGGCGGATTTCTGCACGAAGCGGGTGATGCCAACTGTGGAAGCATGGGCACGATGAGCGGTGCCGAAGGCGTCGTTGACGTAGAATTCGGCGAGCTTGGCGAGTTGCTTCGAAAAATGTTCGTCGTTCTTTTCTTCCTCGGCGTGGAAGCGGAGGTTTTCGAGCAGCAGGGCTTGGCCTTTCTCGAGCTTGAGCGCCATTTCTTCGGCTTCGGGACCAACGCACTGGGGGCAGAAGCCAACATTTTCGCCGCGCGACAGTTCTTTGTCGAGCAGCATGCGCAGACGTTCGGCGACGGGCTTGAGGCTCAGTTTTAGATTGGGCTTGCCTTTGGGCCGGCCCAAGTGAGACGCGAGGATGAGGCGGGCTCCGTGACGCAGAGCGTACTCGATGCTGGGCAGGGTTTCGCGGATGCGCGTGTCGTCCATGACGCGGCCGTCGTCGAGCGGGACGTTGAAGTCGACGCGCATGAAGATGCGATGATCGTTCAGCGGGAGATCGCGAATGGAAAGCTTGGACATGGAACACCCGTCGTTGGTCGTTTGCTGGTGGAGGGCCGGGCGCCCCGCCCAGCTGGACGGGCGAGACGCCCGTCCCTCCACGCTACCAGAAAAAAACTACAGGCCTTTGGCCGAAATCAGGCTGATCAGATCGCGGACACGGCAGGAGTATCCCCACTCATTGTCATACCACGAGATCACCTTGACGCAGTTGCCGCCGACTACCAGGGTCATGGGGGCGTCCACGATGGAAGAGCGGGAGTCCCCTTTGAAATCGGACGAGACCAGTTCGTTCTCCTCGAACCCGAGGTAACCCTTCAGCGGGCCTGACTCGGAGGCTTTTTTTAGGGCAGCATTGACTTCTTCACGCGTGGTCTTTTTTTCTACGAACGCGACGAGGTCGACAACCGAGACGTTGGGAGTGGGTACGCGCATCGCGAAGCCATCGAGTTTGCCGGCCAGATCGGGGATGACGAGCTTCAGCGCCTTGGCGGCGCCGGTCGAGGTTGGGATCATATTGATCGCCGCCGCGCGGGCGCGCCGCAAATCTTTGTGCGGGAAATCGAGAATGACCTGATCGTTCGTATAAGAGTGGATGGTAGTCATGGTGCCGCTGACGATCTTGAAGTTGTCGTTGACGACCTTGGCGATCGGGCCAAGACAATTCGTGGTGCAGGAAGCGTTCGAGATGATATGGTGCCTGGCGGGATCATACTTCTCTTCGTTCACGCCGAGCACGACGGTGAGGTCTTCATTCTTCGCGGGCGCGGAGATGATGACTTTTTTCACGCTGCCGCGCAGATGTTTGCGGGCGTCGGTGGCGTCGGTGAACCGGCCGGTGGATTCGATTACGACCTGAGCTCCTACGGAGTCCCAGGGCAGGGCAGCGGGGTCTTTTTCTTTAAACACCTTGATGACTTTGCCGTCGATCGAAATACTGTCGGCGCCGGCGGTGATTTTATGCGGCAGGTTGCCGAGGATCGAGTCGTACTTTAGCAGATGAGCTAGAGTCTTGGGGTCGGTGAGATCATTCACGGCAACGAAGTCGAGGTTCTTGTCAGCGAGCGCAGTGCGAAGAACGTTGCGTCCGATGCGCCCAAATCCATTGATGCCAATTTTTACAGCCACGATGCCTCCAAAAGAAGTTTTGATTGCCTAAGAAAAATCTGCAGGAACTTGGAACGAACTTTGATGGTAACAGGGTCGAGCAGCCAGCGTAAATGTCAGGCCGATACTGGCGTGATCTCGATACCGGTCTCGGTGTTGCGCCACAGGAAGGGGACACGGGCGAGCCAGTATTTTGCGTTGATCATCCGGCGGACGCGGGCAAACTCTTCCGGCGGCAGGATGCGGGCGGTTGCGGGGAATTCGGGGCCGGTGATTTTTCCGCGGACGGTGCATGGAGCGATCTTGACTTGCGGGTTGTTGCGGATGCGCTTGTATTTCCCGGTCTTGCTGCTCGTCATGAAGTAGAGTTTGTTATCGTCTTCGGCAAACCAGATGGGCGTGTACACGGCGACGCCACTTTTGCGGAAGGTGGCGAGGCTTATGTAACGCTGGCCGTGGATTTCGGCGGAGATCGAAGCCATGCGGATATTGTAAACAGGGGGCTGTTTTCGGGTGGAAGAATTACCGAGATAAAGCCCAAATGACTGATCCAATTGCTGCGCGGTCACATACAATAGCGGGCTGGACGTGAGCGAGACGATATGAACGAGTCCTGGAAGCGATGGGAGGGGCGTACCGTCGATGGGAGATTTCCGCTACAAAGCTACTTAGGTAGTTCCGATCACAGTGCCGTGTTCCTCACCGTTACGCAGCCCAGTGGGGACGATTCCGAAAAAGCTGCCATCAAATTGATTCCCGCCGGCGCGGTGGACGCGAACCATCAATTCCTCCGATGGAAGGCGGCCAGCGAACTGAGCCATCCGAATCTGATCCGTATTTTCGAAGCTGGACGCGGCCAACTGGATGGCACAGATCTGCTTTATATCGTGATGGAGTACGCGGAAGAAAATCTCTCGCAGATTCTTCCGGAGCGCGCTTTGACGGCAGAGGAGACGCGAGGGATGCTTGCGCCGGTTCTGCGGGCTTTGCAATTTGTGCACGACAAGGGCTTCGTGCATGGACACATCCGACCTTCAAATATTCTGGCGGTTGGGGACGAGGTGAAGCTGTCGAGTGACGCTCTGAGCATGGCGGGCGAGAGGAACAGCGGCGCGCGCGCGACCAGTGCTTACGATCCGCCAGAAGCGGCGACGGGAGCGATTTTGACGGCTGCCGATTCTTGGCAGTTGGGGATGACATTGATCGAGGTGTTGACACAGCGCTTGCCGGCTTGGGATCGAGCACGGATGAGCGCGCCGCAAGTACCGGCGGCTGTCCCGGAGCCATTCCGCGAGATTGCGGGACACTGCTTGCAGGTTGATACGGGGAAGCGATGGACGGTTGGGGAGATCCTTCATCGCGCAGAAGCGGATCAGGTACAAGCGGTGCGGCGGGGACCGGAGAGAGTGGAACCGGTGCGACCAGCGCTGAGGTCATCTCAGCCTGACGCTCGGACCGAAAAGACGGCTTCTGCGACAGCGATCGCGGCTCAACAGAAAGAATTTGCGAAATGGCCTTACTTGCTGGGGTTGGCGGCGGCGGTTGTGGTTGTATGGTTTTTGATGGCAAGACCGAAAACGGAGAGTGCTCCTGCGGATGATCAATCAACGCAAGGCTCCCAGCCCGCCGAGACGTCGACATCGCGGGAGGCAGCGCCGAGTCGGGCTGCGCTGGGAGATACGAACGCCCACACTGCAAGTCAAGACAATCAGAATGGTGTTGTGCGGCAGGTGATGCCGCAGGTTTCACCGAGCGCGCGCCGTACGATCCAAGGCACGATCAAGGTGCGAGTCAGAGTAGATGTGGACGCCGCGGGCAACGTGGCGAAGGCCAAGCTCGAATCCGCCGGGCCAAGCAAGTATTTTTCGCGCGTCGCAATGGAAGCTGCTCGGGACTGGAAATTTGTTCCGGCACAAGCGGATGAGTCTGGCGCCAGGGAATGGAGGTTACAGTTCGCCTTCAGCCGGACGAAGACGGGGGTCTCTGCGGTGGGCGCAAAGCGTTAGTGATGGCAGTCTTTAAGTCCAAGGATCGAGAACCGCTTTGAGCAGCGGAAAATCTGCAACGTTGCGGGTCACCAGCGTCAGTTGACGGGTTTCCGCTGTGGCCGCCAGGAAAGCATCCATCGCGCCTATCGGACGCCCCGCAGCCTCGCTGCGTGACACCGTCTTGCCCCAAGCCTCCGCCACTTTAGTGTCGACCGGCAAAATTCTGCTCTCAAATCGCAGCGGCAATTCATGTTGTAGCCACTGCTCCAGCCGGCTTCGACGCCTTCCCGCCGCCATGCGTTCCACGCCGTAATGTAGCTCCGCTAACGAGACGACACTGATGAAAATCCGATCCTCATCGGCCGATTCCATCCAACCGATGAGACCGGGATTGGGCCGCGCCTTGACCCATTCCGAAATCGCGTTTGTATCCACAAGGAAGCTCATAGATCAAGAGTTCATAGGTTAATCTTGCGGGGCCGTTCTTTTAGCCGACGGATTTTCAGACCCGATTCTCGCAGGGGAGATTCCGCAAAGAATTCCGCCAGATTGCCAACGCGTTTCGTCTTTCGTTGCCATTCCTCCACGCCAACGACTACCGCGGCCTCGCGGCCGTTCCGCGTAATGGTCTGAGGTCCATCGGACATCGCCCGCTCGATAATTTCACTGAATTTTGCCTTCGCTTCCGCCACGGTCCAGCTTTGCGAACTCATAAATGGATCCTCCAATTGGTTTGAAGGTTATTATGGTCATCATAGTCATAATGAACTGAAATGGCAAGATTCGTCCCGGAATGGAGGAAAATCCTTACCCCAGAGGACACGGGGGAAAGCTCGTGATTTGCAATCGACTCTATCAGGCTGAAGAAGTCCCCTGTGAACCTCTGTGTTCCCTCTGGGGAAGATTTTCGCCAGGCCGCTACGGTTTGCCGCCGGTGCTCATCTGCCGCCGCGCCTCTTCGCACGCCTGTTGCGGATCGCGTCCGGTGACTTGCTTGTACCAGGCGGGGTGGAAGGTCCAAGCCCAAGCTTCGCTTACGGCGCCGCGAATCATGGCCCCGAATGTGCCCGGCTCGCCGATCGTGCTCTGGTAGATGTGGATGAAAATTCCGCCAAGCATCACGATCGCGGAGACATCGTGTACGACATAGCTGATGGCGACGGCGGTTGCTCCGAACGTTCTCGCGCCCGCCCACAGGATGGTTCCGGTGATGATGTAGAGAACGCAGCCGACAACGACCTCCCAGAACAGGAGTTTTTGCCCGGCGTTGAAAAAGCCGGTTTCTGGGGGATCGATCTTTTCTTCGCCGGTGGCAATCTTCTTGATGTTGCGCATCCAGCGGGAATCGGCCGCGGTCCACAACATGGGCTCGAGCCAGTTCAGCACCTGGAATGCAAAGAAGAAAACGAAGGCGACACCAAAATATGGGTGCAAGGTGCGGGTGAGTTGTCCGCCGCCGAAGATCGGGGTGATCCAATGAAACAGCCAGGGGAGATAGAGGGCGAAGCCGGTGAACAGGGCGAGGAAGAAAAAGAGCGCGACTGTCCAATGCAGGACGCGCGTGTACACCGGATGGCGCAGCAACTCCCCGCGATAGACGGTGGTGTGGCCGACGGATTCGAAACTCTGGCGAGCCTTGTCGTCGAAACGTTCGACCGCGCTAGAGGTTGCCATTGGAATTTGTTCCATCCCTTTTCGGCGGTTCGGGTTGCGCTACGCGCGGACCGTTAATCGCGTGGTGGAAGACAATGCCGACAGCTCCTAACAATGCGAAGGCTCCGAGCACGGGTTTGAACAGCCATTTCCACACCGTGTAAGTCCAGGGGATCTGCGGATTTTTCGGCAGGTTGCCGTAGCGCTCGGGATCGGTGGCGTCGTGGAGTACGTAGATGACATGCGTTCCGCCGACGGATTGCGGATCGTAGACGCCGGCGTTCTGCCAGCCGAAGTTATCGCGGAGTTGCTTCGCGCGCTCCTCGGCGATGAATTTCATGTCGTCCTTGGAGCCGAACTTGAGACAGCCGGTGGGGCATGCTTTGATGCAAGCGGGTTCGAGACCCTCACCGACGCGGTCGGAGCAGAGTGTGCACTTGTAAACCCGCTTGGTCTCAGGATTGAAGCGCGGAATATTGAAGGGACAACCAGACACGCAGAATTCGCAGCCGATGCAGTTTTCCTGGTTAAAGTCGACGATGCCATTGGCGTACTTCACGATGGCGCCGTCGGCCGGACAAGCGGCGAGACAGCCGGGGTCGGCGCAATGCATGCACTGATCTTTTCGCATGAGCCACTGGATCGTGCCATCCGGGTTCTGGTGCTCATTGAACTTGATGAGGTTCCAGAAATTCCAGCGCGTCTCGGGCATCGTCTGGTAGGTGTTGTCGAAGGTGGTCAGACTGAAGGGCAAGTCGTTCCACTCGACGCATGCTACTTCGCACGCTTTGCAGCCGATGCAGGTGGTGGTGTCGACCAGTTTGCAGACTTCGAGGTCGCGCTGCATGCCTTGGCCGGCCGAGGACCCGGAATGGCCCGAAATCATTTCGGCTTGTAATGCCTTGCGATCTGCCATTTCCAGTCCTCACTCGCTAGTGCAGCGCCGGGCGTCCCGCCCGGCCTTCCAATTCGCGGCAGGACGGGCGAGGACGCCCGTCGCTCCCCTGGCTAAACCTTCTCAATCTTTACTAAGAAGCCTTTGAATTCTGGCGTAAATGCATTGGGATCGATCACCGTTGGCGTCAACTGATTCGCCAAAGTCCTTGCCGTCTTGCCTTCATCTTCTGCAATGCCGCGGAAGCCCCAGTGAATGGGGATGCCGATCTGGAACGTTTCCTTGCCATCGATCTTCATGGGCCGGATGCGGCGCGTGACCATGGCTTTCGCGATGTATTGGCCACGAATGCTCGAGACTTTTATTTTTTCGCCGCCGCGGATTCCCATGCGATCAGCCAGTTCGGCCGGAACTTCGACGAACGGTTCGGGCACGAGCTGGACGTTCATCGGATTATTTTTTGTCCAGTAGTGATAGTGCTCAGTTAGCCGATATGTGGTGCAGATGACATTGAATTCTCCGCCGGTTTTGGCGTACTTGTCCATATCGGTCTTATACGTTTTGGCGATCGGATTACTTGACTGATTCGGGTGCAGCGGGTTCGCGATGGGGCTTTCGATGGGCTCGTAGTGCTCGGGGAAAGGACCATCGTTGAGGCCGCCGAGCGGGACGAAGATACGTCCTATGCCTTCGGGATTCATGATGAAGGGACCCAAATGATCTTTCGGCGGTGAGTCGGGTTTGAAATCGGGGACATCGTTGCCCACCCAGGATTGTCTTGCTTCGTCCCACCAGATTTGGCGGCGGGAAGGATCCCAGGGCTTGCCGTCCAAATCGCACGAGGCGCGGTTATAGAGCACGCGCCGATTCGCCGGCCACGACCACGCCCAGTTGGGATAGACTCCGAGACCAGAGGGATCTTCGGTTCCGCGGCGCTGAATCATCGCCCCAGCCTCAGTCCATGACCCGGAGTAGATCCAGTTGCCGCATGAGGTGGTGCCGTCGTCTTTCAGCCATGCAAAGCCCGGGAGTTGCTGTCCGGCTTTGATGGTTACGTTCGTCTTCGGATCAGTGAGGTCCGCGAGCGCCTTGCCATTGATCTCTTTCGCGACCTCAGACAACGAGGGCCCGTAGGGATTCGTGTAGGCGCCGAACGTTGCGTGCAAAACCGGATCAGGGAACTTGCCGCCCTCTTTCTGATAGAGCTCGCGAACCTTCAGGAAGATGGTGGCGACAATGTCCTGGTCAAAGCGAGCCTGACCGGGCGGCGGCACAGCAATGTTTTTCCACTGCAGCCAGCGCGCGGAGTTCGTCATCGAGCCGTCCTTTTCGGCGAAGCCCGCGCCGGGCAGGCGGTAGACGGTGGTGTTGATCTGTTTCATGTCGTCGGTCGTGATGCCTGGAGCGCGCCAGAATTCGCTGGTTTCGTCGGGATAGATTTCGCAGACCACCAGCCAGTCGGCCTTTTTGAGAGCGTCGATATTCTTGTTCGAATCGGGGCCGATCATGACGGCGTTCATGCCGAAGGCGAACAGCCCTTTGACCTTACCCTCGTACATGTCGTTCCAGATATTCACCCAGGAATAGTTGCGGTCGACCTTGGGCAGGTAGTTGAAGGCGAAATCATTCTCCTTGGTCGCGGCCGGCCCGTACATCGCCTTCAGAAACGAGACGACAAACTTCGGCGTGTTCGACCAGTAGTTAAAGGACTCCCAGGGATCGGGCTTGGAGGCGGTGGGCGTGATTCGCTTGAGATAGGTCGCCAGGTCTGTGTCAGCGGGAGTCGGGACCTTCAGGTATCCGGGAAGGTTGTCGAAGATGCCCGCCATATCCGTGGCGCCCTGAATGTTGGAGTGGCCGCGGAGGGCGTTGACTCCGCCGCCGGCGCGGCCGATGTTGCCCATCAGCAACTGGAGCATGGCAGCGGTGCGGATGATCTGAGTGCCGAAGCTGTGCTGGGTCCAGCCGACCGCGTAAATAATGGTGGCGACTTTTTTCATGTCGCCATCTTTGCGGATGGAGGTGAAGAGGTCGGCGGCTTTGAGGAATTGATCTTGCGGGATGCCGGTGATGCGCTCGACCATTTCGGGCGTGTAGCGGCTGTACTGCTGTCTTAGCAGTTGGAACACGCAACGCGGATGCTGCAGCGACAGGTCGTAAGCCGTCTTCGGCGGGAGCAACGGAACAGGCGCGGTGCCACCTTTTGCTCCGGCAGGGCCAGCCCCCTGATTTCCGGCCGCTCCGGCGACATCCGTTTTTTGAGCGTGTGCCGCTTGGCCTTGTCCAACTGCGGGGCTCTGTCCGGTTGCCACCGCGACTCCCGTGTCTTTGGCAGTTCCTTCGAGGTTTCCGCCCTCTTCGTAGTTCCAGGTGGATTTGTCGTACACCTTCTTTTCCGGATCAAAGCCGGAGTAGAGGCCATCGTCGGGGAGTTTAAATCCTTCTTTAATGATGAAGGCGGCGTTGGTGTAGTTGACGAGGTAGTCCTTGGCGATGCGGTTGTTTTCGATGGCGTAGCGAATTACGCCGCCCAGAAAGGCGATATCGGCGCCAGCACGGATTTGCACATACATGTCCGCGTTCGCGGCGGTGCGAGTCAGGCGCGGATCGACCACGATGGTTTTCGCGTTGCGGTGAAGTTTGGCTTCAACCGCCCACTTGAAGCCGCAGGGGTGGTTCTCGGCGGGATTGCCGCCCATGATCAACATCATGTCGGTGTTCTTGATGTCGATCCAGCCATTGGTCATTGCGCCGCGTCCGAAGGTGGGCCCCAAACTGGAGACCGTTGGGCCGTGTCAAACGCGAGCCTGGTTTTCCAGGTAGCAGACCCCCAGGCTGCGCATACTTTTTACGACCAGATAATTAAATTCGTTGGTGTCGGTGCAGCCGCCGGTGAAAGCAATGCCTTCGCAGCGATTGACGGTGTGTCCGTCAGCGTCCTTCTCGAAAAATGTGTCGTCGCGCGTCTTCTTCACCTTCTGCGCAATCTCGCTATAGGCCTGGTCCCACGAAATGTCTTCCCAGTCGGTGGCTCCGGGACGCCGCACTTGCGGCTTCAGCAGGCGGCGTTCGTTAAGAATGTCCTGCTCGAGCGACGATCCCTTGGGGCAGAGCGTGCCGCGATTGATGGGGTGGTCGGGATCGCCTTCGACGTGCACGACCTGGGGGATCGCGTTCTTGGCCTTATCGCCTAGGGTGTAAATAATTACGCCGCAACTGACAGAACAATAAGGACAGGTGCTGCGGGTCTCGCTGGCTCGGGAAATCTTGAGCGCGTTAGTCTGGGCGTAAACCGGAGTCAGGTCAAAGCCGAGGGCGGAGAAACCGGCGCCGCCAAGCACGGTGCCTTTGAGAAAAGTCCTGCGAGAGAACTCCATTTTGTAGCGCCCCCCGTGCCGCGGTTTCCAGAAAGTTACAGAGGCGAATGCTTGCAGACGCCTCGATGGCGTCCAGATTGTTCTGCGCGAATGCGAAAAACTATAAACCCGCGCGGGCGGAATCGTCAATCGGGTAAATCCTTGGTGTAAATCCTTGAGCGGTGAGCTAGTACGCGTATGCCCTGAGGAACACGAAAACCACCACACCAGTGATCGAAACGTAGAGCCAGATGGGAAAGGTAAAGCGGGCGATCCGGCGGTGCATCGCGAACCTGCCGGTCAGCGAGAAAAAGAAAGTCGTGAGGACCATCGGCAGCGCGACAATGGAAAGGATTACGTGGCTGGCTAAAATGGAAAGGTACACCGTGCGCACAGGGCCGTGGCCGGGAAAAATCGTGTCGCCGTGCAGCGCGTGGTTGACGATGTAGCTCACGAGAAAAACGGATGAGAATGCGAAGGCCAGCAGCATGCTCGTGCGATGCGCTTCCCGGTTGTGATGTTTGATGAAATACAATCCCACGCAGAGCGCAAATGCGCATAATCCGTTCAGAAGCGCGTTGAGCGCCGGCAAAAACATCCAGCGCCCGGCGAAATCAGACGAAGCATGATGTACGTACAGCAGCCAGAGCAGGAATGACACCGCGAGGCCGCTCACGACGATGATCGCGCCCACCACCGGGCGCGGACTGATTCCAGTCTGTTCCATGCCGACAATTAAACCACAAAAATCCATCTGGAAGTCCTAGCCCGCCGAAAGCGGGACCATCTGGGCGGTCTATGCTTTCGTGGAGACCGACAGGGGTCGATTTTGCAGGAAGGCGGTGAGCAGAGTGCTATTTATTTGCAAGCCGCCGTTGTAGCTGACCAATCCCTTCTTCTTGAACACATTCATAAACTTACTTACCCTGGCCCGGGTGGTACCAACCATTTCCGCCAAGGTTGACTGGCTCACCTTCAGCGGGTACTCCGGCTTTGATTCCTTGATTATTTGCCCAAACGGCAGCAGAACCCGCGCCAGTCGCCTCTCGCTGAAATTGAAGAATTGATCGACCAGGTCTTCCTCGATTCGAACAATCCGGGAAAGCAAATATGCAACAAACTGCGCAGCAAATTGCGGGTCTCGCTTGAGCGCGCGAACCGTGCTCTCCTTTCGCAAGCGAGTGATATTGGATTGCGCAATTGATCGCGCCGTGCAGATCCGCAGAGGTTGCCCTCCGAGACAGCCTTCGCCGAAAAAGCTGCCTCGCTGCAGGAAGGCGATTATAGCTTTCTTGCGACGCGTAGAGGCTGCCGTGAGTTTCACCGGTCCGCTCTGGATGTAGAAGACAGCATCCGCTGTATCCCCTTGCGAAAAGACGATCTCCTTGTCTCGGTAGTTCCGAGTGGTCATCCCAGCACCGAACTTCTTGCGTAGGACTATGGGACTGAGGCCGGGACAACGTTTATTCGCCATTCCGGTCTGCTCCGACAATCAACTCAGGATATTAATAAGCGACAGCAATCGTAGCCTCCAAGCACCAACCCCTCTAGATGAGCAAATTTGAACACTACCCGCGACGATTCTGGACGAGCGGCCAGGCATTGCGCGCCGGGAGACGGGGACTGATAATCACTCCATGTCTAATCGATCCATCTCTCGTCGCCCCAAGACGCAGAACGAATGGCAGCGGCGGATTGCACGGGCGGAGGAACTCGGCGCCCAATACAGCTTTGCAGGGGAAATACTGCGCTTCTATCTGGTCATCGCGCGTTTTCAGGAAAATTTCTACGAGGAACTCGGCAGATCGTTCGAGAGATCGAGTGCCGGGGCTGGTCGTGTCGAGTCGGAGCCCTTTGCACGGCCGCTGCATCGGGAACTGACCAACCGCTTCGAGTCGTTTCTGTCGGTGGTCGAACAGAACGGTCCGGATCAACTGCGGGAAGCTGCGCGCGAATTGCGGGACGGCGGCGATGATTCACATTTTCAGTTGTTGACGGTTTTCTGGAACGGAACTGAGACGGGGCCGCTGCCGCCGGGTCCTCACGATTTTTTCGCCTGCGCGTTTCTTCAGCCTTATGCGGCAGGCATTCGTTCCCGGTCAAGCGTGCGCTGGAGCGGGCCGACACCGTATCGATGTCCGTTTTGCAAACGGAAACCGGGCCTGGGCGTTCTGCGTCCGCGGGGAGACGGTGGCCAGCGTTCTCTGGTGTGCTCATTCTGCCTCGCAGAGTGGGAGTTCCGGCGCATCGTCTGTCCAGGATGCGGGGAAGAGAACCATGCCAAACTTCCGGTCTATACCGCAGAGGAACTCAAGCACGTCCGCGTGGAAGGTTGCGACAGTTGCCGGTGCTACATCAAGACGGTGGACCTCACGAAAAGCGGACTAGCCGAACCTATCGTGGATGAGATGGCATCGATCCCACTCGATCTGTGGGCCCAGAAGCAGGGATATGCGAAGCTGCAATGCAATCTTTTGCAGCTTTGAGCGAAGAAGCGAACGACAATCTAATCTATCTAATCTATCGTTGACAAAGTCTGCGCTGCGAAGCAAAATCGCGAATTCCCATTGACCTGATTAGTTAGGGACGCTAGTTAAGGAACGCCGCGGGGAAAACCGGTAGGATTGGCCGCGAACGAGGGGAGAGAAAATGATTTGGAAAGCAAAAGCTCCGGATGCTTTCAAATGCGCTCTCCGCGCATTGAAGAAGGAGATCTTCGGATTCAGCTTCGACTACCCTCTCCACACTGTTCCAGAAAGTTCGGCGAAAGATTCTCTGCACTATCACCTCTATAGTGACGCGCTGGCCTGGGAGGCGCTGCGGTTGGATCCCAACGGCATTCCCAGGACCTGGTATCGAGTGACAGGCGCCACTTACTGGCCGGCCTACATTGCGTGGTACGGACTGGTCCAGTTAGGGCACTACCTTCGGCGCGGGGATGAAGCGAACCTGAGCGCTTTCCTCAAACAGGTTTCCTGGCTGGAGGAGAATGCGGTCGCGCGCAGCGACGGCGCGACGGTTTGGCCGATGAACTTCGATTACCCCAACGGCCCAGTCCTGCTCAAGGCGCCATGGATCTCGGCACACACTCAGGGCTTGGTTATCAGTGCTCTGGTTCGCGCGTGGCGTCTGACGAAGCGGCCCGAGTTGCTGGAGCTTCTCAAGAATTCCGCAAGAGTATTTGAGCTCGATGTCGAAGACTCCGGAGTCCGGGTTTCGATGGATGGCTACACTCTGTACACGGAGATTCCGGGCGGACCGGTTCCGGGCATTCTCGACGGTTTCATGACCTCGCTTATCGGTCTTTATGACTTGTATGTCGAAACTGGAGATCCTGTGGTGGGCCGTTTGTTTGAAGAGGGAATTGACGGGCTCAAGTATGCTCTGCCGCACTGGGACTACGGAAGCAAGTGGAGCTGGTACGGTTGCCGCGCGTATCTGAGTCCGCCCGCCTATCACAACTTGAATTGCCTCCTTCTGGAGGTGCTCGCGGGCTTGTCCAGGGAGCCGCGCCTGGCTGAATACGCGCAGCAATGGAGCCCCAAGCGACGCTCGGCACTGGACCGAACCGAAATCTATCTTGGCTTCGTGCTCACGAAAAATCTGAACCGTTTGCGGCATCGGACCTGGCGTCATAAGGCGGACAAGACTTCCGCATCTCCTCGGACGCTGGTGCCGGTTTCCGTTCCACAGGCGGTGTTGGACCCGAGTGACCGGTAGGGTGACGAACAGGGACAAGGCGCCGGTATTTGTCGTCGGTTCGGCGCGGTCCGGGAACACGATGCTGTATCACATGCTCCTGTCATCGGGGCGCTTCCCGGTTTACCGAACAGAACCGTGCGTCTTTGATCTGCTGATTCCGAGATTTGGGGATTTTCGCAGCATTGCCACCAGGCGCGAGTTGATGCGCTGTTGGCTTCGGACCAGACAGTTCCGGCGCTCCGGCCTGGATGCCGAAGAAATAACAGAAAAGGTTGTGACCTCCGTGACCACGGGCGGCGAATTTCTGCGCGCCGTGATGGAGGAGATGGCGCGGGCTGGCGGTTTTCAGCGCTGGGCTGTGTGGGGCCCCGATAATCTTCTCTATATTCCGACCATCAAAGGGCAGATTCCGGACGCTCTCTTTATTCATGTGATCCGCGACGGACGCGACGTGGCCTGCGCTTTGGATAGGAGAGAGTTCATTCGTCCTTTTCGCTGGGACCGGGGCTACCGCCTGTACGTTTCCGCGCTGCATTGGATGTGGAAAGTCCAAACCGGCCGACGCCACGGCCAGGCCCTCGGATCGGACTACATGGAGGTCCGCTTCGAGGAACTGGTGCTCCATCCCGAGGAAGCGCTCGCGAAAGTCAGTACGTTCATCGGCGACAATCTGGATTATGAGAAGATTCGCGAAGCAAAAATCGGCTCGATCCGTATTCCCAATACATCGTTTACCGAGGAATGGAAGGCTGGAAGCTTTTCGCCGGTGGGTCGGTGGAAGCGGCAGCTTTCGGATGATCAGGTAACTCGGCTAGAGGGGCTGGTCGGAGAACTTCTCGTGGCGCTTGGCTATCCTCTACCTCGCGCTGAGAGTACTCGCGTTGAAAATACGACACTCGGCTGGAGATTGCGAGCAATGCGAGCGATGTATCCCTCCTTCTATCAACTGAAAGAATGGCTCAAAACGGCGACTCCGCTGGGACGCTTCGTCAATATGAATCGCTTGCACATTGACCAATACGAAGATTCGGACGACGTCGAAAAAGGTGCGGCTGCCCGCGAGAGTGCCGGACTCCTGTCCAGCAGCTCATCGGGTAGTTCGGAGACCCGAGTGTAGAGATCCCGGTTTCCGGTCAGGTCTAATAGTAAGATGGAGTGACTAGTCTGCCGATTCTTCAGAGAGAATTGGTCATCGAAGTCGAGCTTATAGCGCGTCGATGTATTTCTAACAAACGCGGGTGAAGTAGGCGATGGGCCCGACCAGGGTCACAGCGGCGGTGCCGACTCCGTCCCACCCGCTCCAAATTCTTCCCGCACCCGCGGTTGTCGTCGAATAATTTAGTCTCAGATAATTTAATCTAGTTTCTCGTTGATCGGAGAAGCTGTGAACGTATTTCACATCGTAGGCGCCCGTCCAAATTTCATAAAAGTGGCGCCTGTGATGAACGCGCTCAAGACGCGCAAGCACGTTGTCCAGACCCTGATTCATACCGGCCAGCACTACGACGCGAATATGTCGGACGTGTTTTTTGAGCAGCTTGGCATTTTGGCTCCGAATGTGAACCTGGCTGTTGGCTCGGGCTCGCCTGCTTGGCAGACCGCCGAAATCATGACTCGTCTCGAGCCGGTGCTGTTAGACGGCAAGCCCGACGTTGTGCTGGTCTATGGCGACGTCAACTCAACGGTCGCTGCGGCGCTGGTCGGCGCGAAACTCGGAGTGCGCGTCGGCCACGTCGAAGCCGGACTACGCTCCTTCGATCGCACCATGCCGGAGGAAATCAACCGGCTGGTCACCGATCAGCTTGCTGATATGCTCTTTACGCCTTCCGAGGACGGAGACATTAATCTTCAGAAAGAAGGAATTCCCGCCGAAAGAATCTTCCGCGTCGGCAACGTTATGATTGATTCGCTCGTGAGGCTTCTGCCCGCGGCGCAGCTTCAGAACCGAAACCGGCTTCCCGAGCGCTATGCATTGGTCACCTTGCATCGTCCGGCCAATGTCGACGACGGCGAAATTCTGAAGCGCATTCTCCGGTCTTTGCTTGAGGTCAGCCAGGATCTTTCCGTCATATTTCCCGCGCACCCGCGGACCCGAAAGCGCATTGCCGATTTCGGACTCCAGGCGGACCAGCTACAGATCGTGGCCCCGCTGTCCTATCTGGAGTTTCTTGGCATGCAGTCCCGCGCAACCCTCGTCATTACCGACTCCGGCGGCATCCAGGAAGAGACCACGTACCTTGGCGTTCCTTGCCTGACGCTCCGCGAGAACACCGAGCGGCCGGTTACGGTTTCCCTGGGAACCAACGTTCTTGTAGGACGCGATCCGGAAAAACTGCGTTCCGAACTCTCCCGAGTCCTGGCCGGCAACGCAAAGAAGGGAACCATCCCTCCTCTTTGGGACGGTCACGCGGGCGAACGAATCGCCGCTTTGCTCGCTGGCGAGACGACCTGCTAAGTTATTCGTAGAGACGCGGCTTGCCCCGTCTACCTTCCCCGTGAATCGGAATTTTCCAGCAGCCTCGAACATGGAATCAAAGCAACTGGGAAACAAAGGAGTTCCGGCGGGACGGGTTGACGTCTGGAGCGTGCGTCTCGACGAGCCGGCGAGAGCGGGCTCCGAGGTCGGCGTTCTGTCTCCCGATGAGGTCGCGCGAGCCAGCCGATTTCACTTCGAGAAAGACCGGATTCACTTTACCCAATGTCGCTCTGCACTTCGGGACCTATTGGCCGGCTATCTCGCAATTCCTGCCGCCGAGATCCGTTTCGAGTATCTGGCCAGCGGCAAGCCCCAGCTCGCCGCCGCGCAGAATCCCAGCGCGCTGCAGTTCAACGTATCCCACTCGGCAAACATGGCGCTGATTGCAGTTGGCGGCGAACACCGGCTGGGCGTCGATATCGAAAAAATTCGTGGCGACGTCGATACCACCACATTAGCCGAGCGATTCTTCTCGCTCCGCGAACGCGCTGGCCTTCAGGCGCTACCGGATCATCTCCGCGTGCCGGGTTTCTTTGCCTGCTGGACGCGCAAGGAAGCCTTCCTGAAGGCCACAGGTGAAGGACTTTCTTTTCCACTGGCAGATTTTTCCGTCACCACACACCCCGATCTTAATCCAGAACTTGAAGAGATCAAGGGAAACACGGACGAGGGGAAGCAGTGGTTTCTGACGGACCTCAGCGTCGTCGATGGCTTCCGCGCGACGGTGGCTCGCGAGCGCTCTCTTTACTGCCTGGAAACCTATGCCTGGAACTGACCCGCTATGTGCCTCCGCCTTCCTCCTCATCCCACTAAGCTGTTGCTAATGAATGAATAAGGAGCCTTCTGGTCAACAGTAACATTAATGTCCCAAGGATCTAATTTAGGCAACTTCCTACCAGCAACACGCAGGAACGCGACGGCAATGCGCAGAAAAATGTGCAGAACATTGCATATCGCCCGCGTTCTCAGTCGTCTCTCGCGAGTCCTTATCGCGTGGTGGCGGGTTAATATAAGAGGGAAGAGATGTGGGCTCTGTATGGCAGGGTGCGTGCATCTTAAAGATAGGCGGCTCGAAGCTCCCGGAGCATATTCCGGGCAGGGGGTTAAAGATGAGGTTTTCGTGGGCGGTTGCGATCGTACTGGCGGGTATTAGCGTGAGTGGCTTGGCTCAGGAAACATTCAAAGTTAAGCGCTCAGCCCCCGAAAAGGCACCGAGAAAAAGCGCGCCCGTCGGCAAGACAGCGAGTCCGGTAGCTTCCAATGGCACCTCCAAGGAATTGCAGACTCTGGAACGCCAAACCGCCAAGACCTCCGCGCCGTCTCGATCTCTGGGCAAGAAGACGCCGGGGACAGGCTCTGGGCTGAAGCCGGTAAAAGATAAGTCTAATCCGCCAATCAACTTCGGTGGAACGGGCGGCGGCAAGGGTGGAGGAACGAGCAACCAGAATTCGAACCCGTACAAGGGGCGGCTGAAGCAGAAGCACGCTCGCAACTAATCACGCTAGCCAATCAAGTAAAGGGATCGCTACAGCGCGAGATTCATCGCGAAACACTAGAGCGATCCGGGGCTGGGACTGCCTGCGCTACAGCTTTTGCGCGGGGCTCTTTGAGGGAGTATTTCAGCAGGCAATACAAGGCTCGCACGCCGTCCTTCCATCCGATCTTTTTGCCTTCTTCGTACGTGCGCCCCCAGTAACTGATTCCTACCTCATAAATGCGCAGCTTTCGCCGCGCAACTTTCACCGTGATCTCAGGCTCGAAACCAAAACGATTTTCCTCGATCGGGATCGACTGAATCACTTCGCGCCGGAAGACCTTGTAGCAGGTTTCCATGTCGGAAAGATTGATGTTGGTGAGGCAATTGGAAAGCAGCGTGAGAGCCCGGTTGCCGACCGAATGCCAGAAGTACAACACTCGATGCGGCGCGCTGCCCAGGAAGCGCGAGCCAAAAACTACGTCCGCTTTTCCCTGGACCAAAGGCTCGAGCATCAGCGGATACTCCGCCGGATCGTATTCCAGATCGGCGTCCTGAATAATGACGAAGTCGCCAGTGGCTTCCTGAATGCCGCGGCGGAGCGCCGCTCCCTTACCCATGTTATACGGCTGAAGAACGACGCGGATCTGCGGATATTCAGACTGCAGTTCGGCCAGGATCTCGCGCGAGCCATCCCGCGAGCCGTCGTCCACGCAGATCAGTTCGATCTCCATGGGAACCGAGAGCACCTTCTGGACCACCTCTCGGAGCGTGGCGCGTTCGTTATAAACCGGCATCACGACGGAGAGTTTCATGGCGCGCCTGAGGGAAGGCGAGACTCCTCCAAAATCCATCACGATTGTAAACTGTGTGTGCGACGATGCGGGTGTCCGTATCCAAAAAGGCGTAAAGGATTTCCCGCTTCGGACGCTAGCCGACAAGATTCTGTGCGAGCAATCCGAAAGGGAAGCTGGACTGCCGGGCTATCCGGAGCGGTGGAAACCTACCGCACTCCCCCGAGGTGACATCTGCCATGAAGCTTCGCATCTTGGTATTCGCAATCGTGGTGTTAGCCATGGGCACGCTCGTGAGCCTCAACGGTTGCGGCGGCAGTGGCGGTTCTACGCCTCCGCCTCCGCCCGGAAAGATTCAGCACGTGGTGGTGATCTTCCAGGAGAACCGCACTCCGGACAACCTCTTTCAGGACCCAATACTGATCGCGCATGGCGCTCACATCGCAAGTAGCGGCAAGACTTCCACTGGGCAGATCGTGCCACTCAAGCCCACCCCGCTAGCGGAGGCGTGGGATATGGGGCACAGCCATCACAATTTCCTGACCGCCTGGGACAATGGCGCCATGGATGGTTTTGATCTGGATGTTGTTTTTTGTCCGCAGGGCCAACAGAATTGTGCGCCGCCTGATCCCGAGTACTACTATGTGCAGCCGTCGGATGTGCAGCCGTATTTCACCATGGCTGAGACCTACACCTTCGGCGACCGGATGTTCCAGACCAATCAGGGCCCGAGTTTCCCGGCGCATCAGTACATTATTTCAGGGACGTCGGCGACTACAGAACACGGCATTTTCGATGCTGCTGACAATCCACAGTTCAACGCGGGGTTGGCGGGATGCATTGCGCCGCCGGGTGCGTATGTGAGCCTCATTGATACGACCAACCCCGACCCCAACACTAACGAAACCCAGACCGCATACCCCTGCTTTGAGCATCCCACTTTGACCGACCTTTTGGATGCAGCCCAGCTCAGTTGGAAGTACTACACTCCCTCTGCAGGTTCGATCTGGACCGGGCCGGATGCGATCAATCATATGTGCGGGCCCAACCTTCCCCCGCCAAACGCCACTTCATGCATGGCACCGGAGTGGACCAACCATGTCGTGATCGAAGGACAACAGAACCAAATCGTGAACGACATTACCCACGGACAACTGGCGACCGTGAGCTGGGTAATTCCCAATGGCAACGCCTCCGATCACCCGGGCAACGAAGGCAACGGGCCGTCGTGGGTGGCTTCAATCGTGAATGCGATTGGCACCAGCCAGTACTGGAAGGATACCGCGATCATCATTACCTGGGATGACTGGGGAGGCTGGTACGATCACGTGCCGCCGCTGAAGATTTCCAACTCCTATGAATATGGATTCCGGGTGCCTCTCATCGTGGTATCGCCGTATGCGAGGCCGGCGTACATTTCGCCTGTGAACCACGATTTCGGCAGCATCCTGAAATTCATCGAGGATATGTTTGGCCTGACGACGGTAGGGCCCGGGGACGGATACGCGGATTCCCGGGCGGACGATCTCTCCGATTGCTTCGACTTCAATCAGACGCCCCTGCAGTTTCAGACGATCGCGGCGCCTTTGAAAGCGGAGTATTTTCAGAATGACAAAACACCGGTGAAGGACCCGGACGACGATTGACCGCAATATTGACCGCTACGAGGAGGCTCATCCTAGCGGTCGCGATGCACCGTGCCGGGCGAGAAGGCGGGCAGGCAAAGGGCGATGTACTCGGCGCCGCCAGCGCATGGTGTTGAGTAGCGAACCCACTCGCCGCGGTGCGCGATGACAGCTTGCCCGGCCGCCACATCCAGTTCACCGGATTTATGCTGCACCCGCAGCGTTCCCCGCAAAACCACGGTGTACTCGTCAAATTCCGGAGTCTGGCCCGGTTCCTCCCAGCCTTCCGGACTGCGCATGTGGGCAACGCTGATGCCGGAGGTCGCGGTGTTGACCTGCCCGACATATTCTTCAATGACCTTCGGCTTGCTTCCGGCGGATTCGATGCGCGTAGGATGCGGAATCAGAGTTGGCATGGTGATGAGGCATCGTAACAACCCACGAGCGCGCTGCACAACTCGCCGTTGCTGCGCGTAGTTAATTAAGTCATGCGGTGGAGTGACGGGCGTCTCGCCCGTCCTTTGGCAGCCAAGTGGCCGGGCGGGGACGCCCGGCTCTCCACTAGCAAGATCGCGGCCTGGGGACGCCACCCGGTCTATACTCGGATTTTGCGAGGAGTAACGCGGCCGGCATGCGAGACAAGATCCTATGAAGATCGTAAGCGCGGCGGAAATGCGCGAGATCGATCGCGCCACCTCGGAGCGTTTCGGAGTACCTTCCATCACCTTGATGGAGAACGCCGGCTCGGCCGTCGCCCGTTTCGTCCTCTCCGATTATCCGCAAGCGGAGCGCGTCGCCATCGTATGCGGCAAAGGCAACAACGGCGGGGATGGATTCGTCGTCGCCCGCAAGCTCGTCGAAGCGGGCCGTGCGGTACGCGTTCTTCTATTGTGTGATCCCAAAGAGCTTCGCGGGGATGCGGCGGCAATGTGTCAGAAGATGCTGGAGACTCTCCGGCCACTAAACATTGCGCCCCAGATAGTGCGCGAGGCGAGCGGGCTTGATTCGTCCGATGCGGCCGAGATCTTCGCTGCGGACGTGATCGTGGATGCAATCCTCGGCACAGGTTTTCATCCGCCGGTCAGTCCCCTCTATGCAGCAGCAATCGGCAAGATGAATGCGGCTTCGGTTCCGATTGTTGCCGTCGACATTCCCTCGGGCGCCAATGCCGATGCCATGCAGGCGCAAACCGCGGGTGGCTTTAGCGACAAAGCACGTGCCGATGCCATCGTGACCTTCACCGCTCCGCGTCCGGCACACGTTTTCGCGGGGTTGAGCAGCGGGGCAACCGTGATTGCTCCCATCGGTTCGCCGCCAGAAGCAATCGTGTCGCAGCTCGGACTTCATCTGAGCACTCCACCCGATTTCGCTCCACTACTCGCGCCCCGAGTGCGTGAGGGCAACAAAGGCAGCTACGGACACGTGCTGGTGATTGGCGGGTCGCTCGGCAAAGCGGGTGCGGCGGGGATGGCGGGATTTGCCGTGCTCCGAGCGGGCGCCGGTCTTTCGACAGTAGCCGCGCCGTTGTCCGTGCTCCCCACCACAGCGTCCTTTCATCCCGAAGTAATGACCGAGCCGCTAGCAGAAACTAAGGACGGCACGATCTCATTGCGAGCGCTCGGACCAGGCCTCGATGCGCTTGTGAAACGCAAGACGCTCGCAATTGGCCCAGGCATCTCGCGCAATTCCGAGACCGCTGAATTCGTGCGCACGATCGTCAAGCGTGGCGCCTCGTCGTCGGTCGTCAACATGGTTGTGGATGCGGACGCGCTGAATGCCTTCGAAGGATCGGCCGGCCAGCTGAACGGCCGCGGACGAACCGTCGTCATCACTCCGCACCCGGGGGAGATGTCGCGCTTGACCGGCTTGAGCATTGCCGAAATTCAAGCAAACCGCCTGGAAGTCGCGCGAAATTTCGCCCGCGAGCATGAGTTGATAGTCGTGCTCAAAGGGCATCGCACCCTGATCGCAGCGCCCGATGGCTCCGTCTGGGTGAATCCCACAGGCAATCCGGGCATGGCAACCGGAGGCACCGGAGACGTTCTGACGGGAATGGTAGCCGGCCTGATCGCGCAACATCCGCAGCATGCGCTCGAAGCCACCGCTCTCGCCGTCTATCTTCATGGACTGGCGGGGGACCTGGCCAGTGAATCCATCGGCGAAAATTCTCTCGTGGCGACGGACCTGGTGCGCTTTCTGCCCCAGGCGTTCGTGCAGATGCGGAAGCAAAAATCTGAGGAGATTCGCTTTCATGCCTAGCGAAGCACACGTAGGGACAGCCGCCCTCGGCTGTCCGGGGCGAAACCCCGCGACGCTCTTGAGTGTCAGGATGAACGAAAGTCTTGGCGAGCTGCGCTCGCGTGGACAGCCGAAGGCGGCGGTCCCTACGTAGTTCTTGCTCGAGACTAGCGCGGAATGTAATTGTCAAGCAGCGTTAGGAACTGCGACCCAAGGTTCATCATCCGGGCCTGGGCGGCATCGGGGGCCTCGCCGTCAAGCATTGGGGTCGTGAGGCGAACCAGCCCGCCGTCGCTGCGATTCATACGCACCGAATCGGACACCAGGTAATACTTGGCCCAATACTCGCTGGCCACCTCGCGGCCGTGAGCCTGAAACCAGTACAGCACCAGTTCCCGGTTTCCCCCTTTTGAAACCACGTATCGATTGGCAGGGAACGAAGATCCGTCGGGACTCGTAATCTGAACCACCTCCCGTGAAGTCGGAACCCATCCTGCGCCCGGCAGGCAGTGGTTCGGCGAATGGATCGTGTCGCCGGCCTTTTGCGTCGGAAAGTACGCAATGTAGAGACTGATCGGTGGCAATGTCGGGTGGCTCGCGTTTTCGTAGTCGCGCACCAGAAACTCGCCCGGCCCGAGGATGTCAAGGGTGTCCTGGTCGAGAACGCTGTCGGTTCCCGTCCAACCGTCAATCTGCGGGGGCAGGGAACTCAGAGACTCTCGCGGCGGAAAGAACTCGCTGCGCGAATGGGCCTGGAGCACGAGCGCCGTGGCCAACATGATCACGGCTACAATCCAGAAACGAAGTGACCCGGCATTCATGCGGATTTCGCCTCCGGACCGCTCTTCCATATTAGCGAAATCAGGCGGTGCACAGCGAACAGCATGATCAGCGCCACTACGAAGATCAGCCATCCCGAAAAGGTATGGAAAAATCCCTCTGCTTTATCCGGATCCCAGTACTGCACCAGCAGACCTGTGCCAAAAATGCGAAAGCTGTTGGCCGCCACGGCGATTGGCACCGCTGAGAGTGCCAGTACCACCCGGACCCAGATGCGAGTCTCCATCAGGTAGCCGTAGATGATGGCCAGCGTGACCAGCGTGAGAAGGGAACGGATTCCGCTGCATGCTTCCGCAACATCCAGCGGCATGGAAGCAAGCTCGAATACATTCCCCTGCCGCAAGACGGGGACTCCGACTAGTTCCAGCAGGTCAGTGGCCAGCTTAGAAGCAAGCAATTGAAGGGGAAAGGTGACCTGCTGCAGGATCAGGTTCGGGATCGGGATCATCAGAATCAGAAAAGCCCAGGGGAACAGGACCGCACGAAAGAACGTCCATCCCTGAAACAGAATGATCACGCCCGCCAGCAGGATGAGCAGCGAGACCCGCGAGAAAAACAATTCCGCGCCCAAGACTCCTAGAACCAGCATAAGCAGGCTCAGCAACACTAGCGGAAGACCCGCCCATGATGGGTCCGACGGAATTGCCCTTAGTCTCTTGCGGTCCTGCCAGAGGACGAACAAAGCAAAGAGGGGGACGAAGATTCCATGCTCGAAGTTCGGATCGCGGGAAGGCCCAACCCACTGCAGAAAAAGGTGGGCAAGAATCGAGGCGTAAAGCCAGGCAACCAGCAGCAGCAGCGCTATTGCCTGCCAACGGGGCAAGCCAGACGAAAGCCGATCCTCCCTCGTCGACAGGAGCGGAGCTATATCTACTGAATTACTCATAGCGCGCTTACATTTGAGGATATGCGAAACTGGGTCATCCCGCAAAGTAAAACCAGCGCTTCGGGCCAGGCCATGAGTGTCTTGTAAGCCATCGGGGCAAAAGAAGGAAACAAATTACCCCATAATTGATGGTCACGTGCCCAAGAGGTTACCGTGTGGCTTCCCACCGCCTGTAAACATCCATTAAAATCAAACAGTTAGATTGAGGCAGCGGGACGGTTTTGGACTACGGCATGCTGAATCTGGTCACGGGAGAGTGTGGCATCTTGGACGAGCGGCAACAACCTCTGGTGAGCGTCGTCATTCCGGCGTATCAGGCGGCGGGGCGTATCCGGGGTACGCTGGATTCCGTGTTCGCACAGACGTATCCAAACTTTGAGGTCGTGCTGGTAAATGATGGCTCGCCGGATACGGAGGCGCTGGAACAGGCGATCCGGAGCTACGGCGAGAGGCTGATCTACATCCGGCAGGAAAATCGAGGCCCATCCGGCGCGCGCAACACGGCGATCCGCGCGGCGCGAGGCAAGTACATTGCCTGCCTCGATAGCGACGACATCTATTTGCCGGAGCATCTGGCCAGTCTCGTTCCGCTGCTTGAGAAGCGTGGCCTGGATCTGGTTTACTCCGACTCCTATCATCTGAGGGACGGAGTGCATATTGGCCGGTCTTTCGAGCGGCAACCACAGAGTCCTCCAGTGACGTTCGATACGCTGCTGACGGAAGAATGCGCGATCACGACATCCGCCGTGGTGGCTTCGCGGAAGGCGATGATCGATGCCGGACTGTTCGACGAACGCTATCGCCGCTGCGAAGATTTCGACCTCTGGCTGCGCATGTCGTTTCGCGGAGCGAAGATGGATCTTCTTCGCCAGGCCGGGATTGAACACCGGTTGCTCGCCGGCGGACTCTCCTCTGACCAAGTTCTGCTCAAACAGGCGCTCATCCAGATCTACAAGAAGGTGCTGGCGACGCTGCCGGTTTCCGCGAAACAGAAAAGGACGACTGAGAAACTGATTGCGCGGACCGAGGGACTCTGCCAGATGGACCTGGTGAAACGCTGCTTGCGGGAAGGCAATTACCCTGAAGCGCGTGTGGCGGCCGGCAAAGCAGCAGCTCTGTTGCAGGACGGGAAGAGCCGAACAGTAGCGCTGGCGGTGGGGATTGCGCCATGGGCAGTCCGCCGTTTTCTGCTCATGCAGGAGACGCGGTGGGCTCGGAGAAACAAGCAGAGAGTGGGTTCTGCCGGACAGGTGCCAACCGGAAACGGGGCAACCAACGGCGGGAACGTTCAGCTACAAACATCAGCTACAATCAACAGAACTGGAAACCAAGCAAACGTGAAGTAAGAAGTAAATCGCAAGTGGACGCCCCCAAGTAGCGCGGCTACCAGGCACCAGCTGCGTCTCCCCGAAAGGTCCCGGCGGGTAGTCGATCAGGACAGTGTCAGGTCAATGTCAGGACAGCGAGAGGTTTAGTCGAGGTTCAACCTATGATGCAGAGGCTGATCCGTGGAATGCAGCGGGCGCTGGGCCTGCACCACCCAGGACGGAATCTCGAGGTGTGGCCGGATGACGTCTTCATTCTTTCTTTTCCGAAGTCAGGCAATACCTGGACCCGGTTTCTGATCGCCAACCTGGTGTATTCGGAAACTCCCGCGGATTTTTCCAACATCAATCGTCTGACGCCGGATCCGGAGTCGCTTTCGAAGCGCGAATTGGCAAGGATGCCGCGGCCACGGATCATCAAGAGCCACCAGTATTTCGATCCGCGCTACAAACGGGTGATCTACGTGGTGCGTGATCCGCGCGATGTGGCACTGTCGCAGTTCCATTTTCACCGCAAGCGCGGCCTGATTGAAGACGGCTATCCGCCGGAGAAATTTGTGGCGAGGTTTGTAGCCGGCGAGACCAGCCCGTACGGATCGTGGGGCGAGAATGTTGCCTCGTGGCTGGCGACGCGCGAGAACCGGCCGGGATTCCTGCTGCTGCGCTACGAAGACATGCTCGAAGATACCGCGCGCGAGCTGAAGAAAGTGGCGTCGTTCCTGGAAATCCCGCCGGATGCGGAGCGGATTGCCAATGCCGTGCGGCGCAGCTCGGCCGATGAGATGCGCAAATTGGAGAAGTCGCAGGCACACCTCTGGTCTTCGACCAAAAGCACGCGCCAGGACGTTCCCTTTGTACGCTCGGCCCAGGCCGGTGGCTGGAGGACGGGTTTGCCGGAGGGCGCGGTGGCGCAAATGGAAACCGCCTGGGGAAATTTAATGACGCATCTGGGATACGAACTCCTGTCCCCGGCGAGAGCAATAACAATAACAAAGACGACGATTTTCGACTCCGGGTTTGCGGAGACCATGCGGAACGGACCGTCACGATGATCTACGGGATCAGGCGGATATTGAAGTACGCGTTGGGGCGGGACATCGCGGGACGCACGTTGGCGGTCCGTCCCGACGATACGTTCATTGTGTCGTATCCGAGATCGGGTAACACCTGGACGCGATTCCTGGTGGCCAACCTGTTGCATCCCCAAGAAGCGGCAACTTTCGCCAACATTGAGCGGCTGGTGCCTGACGCCGAGGCGCAGTCGAGCCGCTATATGCGCGGCATTTCAAGTCCGCGGACGATCAAGAGCCACTCCTATTTCGATCCGCGCTATCCGCGTGTGATCTATGTCGTGCGCGATCCCCGGGATGTGGCTCTTTCCTACTACGATTTCTCGCGCAAGTACCGGCACATCGAAGACAGTTATCCGCTGGAGCGCTACATCGGGGATTTCGTGACCGGACGTTTAATTTCGGCGGGCTGGGGCACTTGGGGAGAAAACGTGGCCAGCTGGGTCTTCGCCCGCGGTGCGCGGCCAGGATTTCTGCTGCTGCGGTACGAAGACATGAGAGTGCGTCCGGAGCAGGAACTAACACGGATCGCAGAGTTTCTGGGGATCGACGCATCGCCCGAAGTGCTGCAAACAACTCTCGCTCGCAGTTCGGCCGACCGCATGCGGGAGCTGGAGAAGACGCAGGCCAAAGACTGGGTTTCGACCAAAGACAAGCGCAGTGACATCCCGTTCATCCGCACCGCATCGGCGGGGGCGTGGAGGAGCAAGCTGCGCCCGGAATCGGTGGCAGAGATTGAAGCGGCGTGGGGGAATGTCATGACGCAGCTGGGATATGAGCTGGCCACGCGAAAAGCGGAGAGTGCGGAGCCTCCATCGGCAACTGCCGCACTGGTTGGGGAGCAGCGTGGGGAGCCGCGGGGATGACGGAGCCGATCCGGCTGGCCATTCTGGGCTGCGGAGCAATCACACGCAGCGAGCACATTCCCGCTGTCAGCGCACATCCCGGCGTGCATTTGGTGGCGCTCGTGGATACCGACCTGCCGCGGGCCAATGCGCTGATCCAGAATCGCGGGCTGAGCTGTAAGGCAGTCGCGGATTATCGCGAACTGTTGGGACAGGTGGATGCGGTCATTAACGCGCTGCCCAACCATCTGCATGTGTCGAGCAATATGGATTGCCTGCGGGCGGGCGTGCATGTGCTGTGCGAGAAGCCGCTGGCGATTACGGCGGCGGACGCGCGCTCCTGCGCCGAGTTCGCGGAAGATAAGAAGCTCGTGCTCGCTGTGGGCATGAACCGCCGTTTTGCCGCGAGTCATTCCCTGCTTAAGCTGATCATCGAAGAGGGTCTGCTGGGTTCCATTCAAGACTACGACTTCCAATATGGCGGCGCATTTGATTGGCGCAGCGCGTCGGGCTTCTATTTTGACCGCGCCAAAGCGGGTGGTGGGGCGCTGGTGGATTTCGGCGTCCACATGCTGGACAGCGTGATCGATTGGTTCGGGCCGGTGAGTACATTCGACTATCAGGATGACGATTGGGGCAGCGGCATCGAGGCGAATCTGTTTCTCGACGTGAAGCACGCCGGCCATGAGGCAGCCATCAGCACTCAGCCGTCAGCACTCAGCAAGGACACTCCCGGACATTTGCGGATAAGCCGCACCTTCACGTTGAAAAACCGGATACTGGTGCGTGGCACCGTCGCCAGCGCGGAGATTTTCGTGCAGGATCCCGAGGTGGTGGTGATCCATCGCGCCCTCGGCGGCGTTCCGGTGAGCGAAACGTTGCGGCTGGAAAATTTTCCGGGCGGCAGTTCGTACTGGCGTCAGCTCGACAATTTCGTGCAAAGCATCGCGAACCGCGGCAAGCCGGAGGTGGCGGGCTGGCAGGCGGTCCGGGTGTTGGAACTGATCGAGAGCTGCTACGCGCACAAGCGGCGGATCGCGGAACCATGGGCCGAGTCCGGGGCTGAGTCCGGGACAAAGTCCCGGACGGCAACCGGGCCCGCGACAGTAACAGCGAACAGCGGGGCGCATAAATGAACTGGCGCAACGAGACCGTCTTCGTGACCGGCGCTACCGGATTCATCGGCGGGCGCGTCTGCGAACGGATGATGCAGGCCGGGGTGCCGAAACTTCGCGCACTAATACACGGAATGCATCGCGCGGCGCGAATCGCGCGCATGCCGGTCGAACTCTGCCCGGGAGATCTGCTGGATCGGGAATCGCTGCGGCGAGCGCTGGGCGAGGCCAAGGTTGTGATCCACTGTGGGCTGGGTCCGGCGAACAACATCGTGCGGGGGACCGAAAACGTGCTGGCAGTGGCGCATGCGGCCGGGGTGAAGCGATTCATCCATGTCAGCACGGCGGCCATCTACGGGATCACACCCCCTCCGGGATCGGAGACCGAGGACGCTCCGCTCGGCCGGACGGGCGACGCCTACTGCGACAACAAAGCGGCGGCGGAAAAAGTTGTACTCGACTACGGCAAGCGCGGAGTGCCGGTGGTGATCCTTCGGCCTTCGATCGTGTGGGGACCCTACTCGGCATGGTCCACGCGGCTGATGGACGATCTGCGTGCAGGGCGCGTGGTCTTCCTCGAAGGCGGGAACGGCGCCTGCAACACGACCTACGTGGACAATCTGATTGACGCGATGATACTCGGACTGGAAAACGACGGCGCGCTGAATCAGGCTTTCTTCATCACCGATGGCGAGCGTGTGAGCTGGGGAGATTTCATCCGGGCGCACATGGCGCTGCTGGAACCGCCGCCGGAAGTGAAGGAAATTTCGCGTGCGGAGATTGAGGCAAGCCGGGGCAGGAGTTCCGGACTGCTGCTCGGCTCGATGAAGGCAACGGCGCGAGTGGCGCGCAGCAAGGAATTCCGCCAGATGCTAATGCAGATTCCGTTAACGGAAGCGGCGATGAAGAAGGCGTGGAACTGGATAAGTTCTCTGCCCCCGGAGAAGCGGGAACGGCTGCGAGCGCGCTTGGGCGTTCGACGCGCGGCGCCGAAGTCCGCCAAAGGAAAGTTCATTCCGGATGCCGTGACGGAAGCGACTCAGAGCACGACGGTGTTTTTCAGCATCGAGAAAGCGCGAAAGATGCTGGGCTACGAGCCGTGTGTACGATTTGCCGACGGAATGAAACTGGTTGAACAGTGGCTGCGGTATGCGGCCTATCTTTAAGAATTAAAAATAAGAATAAGAATTAAGAACCAGGCGCTAAGAACTGGGCGCGAGAAACGGGAACGGGCCGGAGCAGATGCGGAAGTTCGAAAAGAAGCAGATTTTGAAAAACGTCGGCTCCAGTTGGTCGGCGCTGGCCACGAACGTGTTAGTCGGAATTTTTCTGTCGCCCTTCATTCTGCACCGACTGGGTGATGCCGCCTATGGCATCTGGGTTTTGATCTTTTCGGTCACGGGTTATTACGGACTGTTTGATCTGGGAATCCGCTCCTCCATCATTCGCTACGTCTCAAAATACACAGCCACCGGCGATAAGGAGAAGCTCGCGCAGTTCGTCAACACCGCTCTATTTAGCTACACCGGCATTGGCCTTTTAAGCATGGCGTTGACCGTTTTTCTCAGTTCGTCGGCTGAGCACCTGTTTAAGATTCCGCCCGAAATGCATTCCCAGTCGCGCCTCTTGCTGTTAGTGGTCGGAGCGTCGGTCAGCCTCGGTTTTCCGTTGGGCGTTTTCGGCGGCATGCTGGAGGGCTTGCAACGGTTTTACTTCCTGAATTGGACAAACATCGGATCGACCCTGCTGCGGGCGGCGCTGATCGTGTATTTCTTGAATCGCGGCTACGGACTGATCACGGTCGCAATGATTACGGTGGCGCTGCCCATCCTGTCTTCAATTCTGCGCGGAATCATTGTCTTTCGCTTGTGCCCCGTCCCGCTCGGGGTGCGCTACGTGAACAAAGAATCCTTCCGCAACATGGCTACCTATGGCGGAACCACGTTTCTCGTGATCGTGGCTGGACGGCTGCGCTTCCGCACCGACGAACTGGTGCTGGGCTCAATGATGTCTACTGTGGCAATTACGTATTTTTCGATCGGCGCGCGGATCGTGGACTATGCCCAGGAATTCGTCGCGAGCCTGGCGCAGATTTTTGTCCCCATGTCGAGCCAGTCGGAGGCGAAAGGCGATCTGGACCACCTGCGGAAGCTTTATATCGCGGGAAACCGTGTGTGTGCGCTGCTGATTCTGCCGATTACGGTAATTCTGGTTCTGCTGGGGAAACATGTCATCCGGATCTGGATGGGTGCCCGCTACGTTCCGCACAGTTACCCGGTGTTGGTGGTGCTGATTATTCCCTTCGCGCTGATGCTCATGCAGTCGGCTTCGGGACGCGTGCTGTTCGGAATCGGCAAGCATCAATCCCTGGCAAAAGTTACCCTGCTCGAGGGGATTGCCAACTTGATCTTGAGTATTGCGCTGGTTCCGGCGTGGGGGGTGGTGGGTGATGCCTGGGGCACGGCGATTCCGCTGTGTTGCACATTCCTCCTCTTTATGCCGCGCCATTTAAAGAAACAGCTCGGAGTGCCCGTGAGCAGTTTCGTGCGCCAGTCGTATTCGTTGCCGCTTCTGCTGAACTTGCCACTCGTTGGGGTCGTCTGGCTGGCAAACAGGTTCTTTACTCCCAGGAACCTGATCCAGATGGTGATGGAAATTGGAGCGGCGTTCCTGATTTATGGCATTGGAGTGCTTTGGGCCTACAAGACAGGCCGTGTATTCAAGGTCACGGAGTCTGGGGGCCCCGTCCAGTTGCAGCCGCCTCAGGTTGCCACTGCACCCGTGATCGAGGTGGAATACCAGGAGGAATCTTAGGGGCGAGCCCTTGGGTTCCGCGGATTGCCCACTCGGAGAAGTGCAAAATGTGCAAGATTTTGCGTCTACCCAATAAGTGGCATTGTCGTGTCACCGCTTTCCGGGGTATAAAAGTGCATCCAATTTGTTGCGATTCGGTTAAATACTTTCTTCCCCGTGTAGGTTCGTTCTCCGGCGTTCCAAGTGCTGTTTAAGGGGAAACCCCTGGCGGTTTGATTGTTAATAGGGAACGAAGCGATGCGCCACTTTTTGTCACATGACGTTAGGAAAATCCGTTCCGGCGCGTCTTCCCGGTCCCCTGGTGATTCGATGTTCAGTTTCGTGCCTTGTGCAACGCCTGTCCGCAGTCTTTGCCTGATTGTGCTCGTCGTTTGCAGCGCTTTTCTGTCGTCTTCGTTCGCACAGCAGCCTTTCCTAACCAGCCGTGCGGATATTAGCCGCACCGGAGCTAACACCGATGAAACTCTGCTCACCCCCACCAACGTCGGCAAGAACAGCTTCGGCCGTCTCTTCAGCTTTCCCGTCGACTATTACGTGATGGCGCAACCACTTTATGTGCCCAACGTGAACATTCCCGGCCAGGGTACGCACAACGTCGTCTATGTCGTCACCGAGATGGATTCGGTCTACGCGATTGACGCCGACACCGGCACACAGCTCTGGTACGCCAGCATGCTCAACGGGGGCACGACGGCCAGCGGCATATATCTCCCCTGCGGGCACGGTCCCGGGTTTACCCAGGAAGGCATTACCTCGACTCCAGTGATCGATCCCGCCACCAACACCATGTATCTGGTGGCCAAGACTCTTCTCAACACCACCGTCCGTCATCATCTTCACGCCCTCGACATCACCACCGGCTACGAGCAAGCGGGCAGCCCCGTCCTGATCACCGCCACCAGCACTAGTAATAAGGGACACGTCACCGTCTTCAACAGCAAGCACCAGAAAAACCGGCCCGGCCTCTTGTTGCTCAACGGAGTCCTTTACCTGGGTTTCGGCTCGAACTACTGCAACGACAGCAACAGCGGCTGGGTTCTTTCCTATGACGCCACCAGTCTGTCGCAACTTGCGGTCTTCAACACCTCGCCCGACTTCGGATTGACTTCCATCTGGCAGGCCGGGGTCGGTCTCGCCGCCGACGAGACCGGCAACATCTTCGTGGAGACCGCCGAAGCAGGCGGCAATGGGTTCGATGTCCCAAACGGTGGCCAGACCTATTGCAACAGCGTGCTGAAACTTTCTCCCAATCTCACGGTCGCCGATTATTTCACGCCGTCGAGCGTGGCCTACCTCAACTCCCACGATCTTGATTTGAGTTCCACCGGAGCCCTCATCCTTCCCGATCAAGACGGCCTCTATCCCCATGAATTGATCGCCGGCGGCAAGCAGGGCATCGTTTACGTTCTTAATCGGGACGGGCTGGGAATGTTCTCCCCGATCGATCTGGCCCTCCAGGAGGTCGCTCTCGAACCGGGCAGCGCCAACGACGTGCTGTTTGGTTCTCCCGCCTACTGGAACAACACCGTATACTTTGCCCCCAATGCTTCTCCGCTCATGGCCTTTCCGTTGTCCGGGGGACTGCTCGGCACGCCGCTGAAAACGAGCGCGATCTATGCCGGCAGTCACTCCCCGTCGATTTCCGCCAATGGCACGAGCAACGGAGTTTTGTGGGTCATCACCGGTCAACTCCTCGCCTTTGATGCGGTGTCTCTCAAGCTGCTCTATACGACGAATCAGGCCCCCAACGGGCGCGACACGTTGCCGCCCGTCGGCCATTTTGTCACTCAGACCGTGGCCAATGGCAAGGTCTATGTCGGCACCCAACATAGTCTCGAAGCCTACGGACTGTTTCACGTCGCCACTATCACCGGAGGGAACGCTCAGACTTCCACCGTCGCCACCACGCTCGCCGCGCCCATCCAGGTCGAGGTTGACAACCCATATAACGGACAACCCGACGTCGGCGCCACCGTCAACTTCAGTGATGGCTGCAAAGCCGGAACCACCGCCTGCGGCACATTCAATCCCAACCCCGCAGTGACCGACGCCAATGGCAACGCCTCCACGACCTATACGGTTCCCCAAAAAGCGGGCACCTACACCCTGACGATCTCCGGGACCGGCTTCGGCAACGTCACTACCACTGCCACTGCTACGCCCGGCGCCGCTACGAGGATCATCGCCTACGGCGGAGCGAAACAGACCGGCGCCGCCGGTTCCAATCTCGCCAACGCCATCGTCGCGCAGGCCCAGGACGCCTACAAGAACGGCGTCCTCGGGGTCACCGTCAACTTGTCTGCTAACAAGGGCGCCGTTCCCAATCCGTCTTCCGTGGTCACCGACGCGAATGGCCTGGCGCGTACGACGCTGCAGCTGCCCACCATCGTCTCTACAATTACCGTCACCGCCAGTTCCGCCGGTTTGAAGAACGTGAACTTCGTCGAGTATTCGGTTGCCGGACCCGCAGCCAACACCGCTGTCACCGGCGGCAATAATCAAATAGCGCCTGCCGGAACGCAACTGCCCCAGGCCCTCACCGTGCTCGTCACCGATCAGTACTTCAACCCGGTTCCCGGCGTCGCCGTTGCCTTTGACGATGGCGGAGCAGGAGGCACTTACTCCTACGTCAATCCCAGCATCACCAGCAACTCCGGAACGGCAACCCAGTTCTATACACTCCCTCCATCCCCCGGAAGCATCACCATCACCGCCACCGTCACCGGAGTAGCCACCCCCGCCCTCTTCACCGAAGCCGCGCAGTAGCTCCGGGCCGTGCGCTCAATCCGAAAGACTCGGATCGCTCCGCGCCCCAACTAAAAAACCACAGCGGAAAATCTCTCCCTACCAATTGACTTCCCCCGCATTTCGCGGGAAACTCCCCTCTGAGCCTGCTTTCCTCCGCTTCACCGCAGGCTGCCGGAACAAAATATGTTCCCGCAACCTATGTCGAGGCCTGAGTTCCGCCCTAACGAGTCGCATCCTGACCTGGCCCGCCTCCTCGAGGAGAACCTCCTCGCCGGTTTCCCACTCGACCTCGCTCTTGATTTAGTATTCAACGAACTCGTAGTCCGCGCCGCCGAAGCCACCCACGCCAGCGCCGCTGCCCTGGCCCTCGCCCGCGGCGATGAAATGGTTTGCCGCGCCGCCACCGGACACCTCGCCCCGGATCTCGGCATCCCTCTCAACACCCGCGACGGTCTCTCCGGCGCCTGTCTTCAAACCCGTCAGCCCCAGCTTTCCGTCGATACCGAATTCGATCCCCGCGTCGACCCCGCCATCTCCCGCCGTCTCGGCATCCGCTCCATCCTCATCGTTCCTGTCTTCGACATGAACAACGCGCTGTTCACCGGAGTCCTGGAAGTCTTCTCCACCTCTCCCGCCGCTTTCTTCAACAGAGACCAGAAGCTGCTCGAGGGTTTCGCTGAGGATTGCGCGCGCATTCGCCAAGGCGCAATCGAACTCAGTCAGCGCAGGCCTGCGGCCACGGCCGCTTCGCCCGAACTCATCCCGCCAGAACTGATCGCGTCCAAATTCATCGCGCCCGAATTCACGCCGCCCGAGTTCGTCGCAGCCAGCCCTCTACCCGCTCGCCGCTCTCCCTCCGAAGCCTGGACCCTTGTCCTCGGAGCTCTAGCCATTCTTGCCACCATCGCCGTCAGCTTCCTGATTGGCTCCCGGGTCGGATGGCTGCGTAGCGCCGCATTCCATGCTCAGGCCACGAACCCCATCCCAAGTGAGACAAGCATTCTCAGGGCTCAAGCAAAGTCTTGCGTAGGGACAGCCGCCCCCGGTTGTGCAGCCGAGCAAAGCTCGGCAGCCCCCACCGCAGCCTGGTCAGGAAAGGCGTCCGGAAAAGCGGCGACGCGCACATCTCCCGCTGCCGACGAACTAGTCGTCTACGAAAAAGGTAAAGTCATCTTTCGCTTGAAGCCCGCTCCCGCGAAGCGCCAAGCGAAGGCCGATTCCACCAGGCAAGACGGCGATTCCGTCGTGGAAGCAGCGTCGACGAGTAGGATCGCCACAACGAAGCTCGCAACAACGAAGACCGCCACAACTAAGATCGCCCCAGCCCAAAGCGTCTGGCTGTCTCCCGCGCACGCCGAGACCCGCCTCCTGCGCCGCACCGAGCCCCAATATCCCTCCGCAGCCCTCGGCAGCCGTCGCGCGGGCAACGTCGTCCTCGAAGTTCAAGTCGCCGAAGACGGTTCCGTCTCGTCCATCCGCACCCTGAGCGGAGACCCACTCCTAGCCGTCGCCGCCACCGAAGCCGTCCGCAACTGGCGCTACCAACCCTATCGCCAACACGACCACCCCGCACAGTTCCAGACGGATGTGACTCTAAGCTTCAGCTTTCCGAACTGAGCGATCACATAAAGGCGGGTACCGAAGATGCGCTCGGATACGCTCATCGACTCTATGAGAATGCCAACTCCTTAGCCCGCTGCACCGCCTTTACCACCGCCTTGATCAGAGTCACGCGCAGCTTGCCTTCTTCCAGTTCCATGATGCCGTCAATTGTGCACCCCGCCGGAGTAGTCACCGCATCCTTTAGCAGCGCCGGATGATCCCCGGTCTCGAGCACCACCCGCGCCGCGCCCATTGTCGTTTGAGCCGCCAGAAGCGTCGCTACATCGCGCGGCAGCCCCACCTTCACGCCCGCCTCCGCCAGCGACTCCAAAATGATGTAGATATACGCCGGTCCGCTCGCCGATAATCCCGTGACTGCGTCCATATGTTTTTCGTCCACGTGCACCGTCCGTCCCACCGCGTCGAAAAACTTCGTCGCCATTTCCAGATGCTGCCTGGTTGCAAACTTCCCCTTGCACAGCGCCGTCATTCCCGCGCCCAGCACGCAGGGAGTATTCGGCATCGCGCGCACCACCGGCACTTCTTTCTCCAGCGCCCGCTCAATCATCTCCGTCGGAACCGACGCCGCCACAGAAATTACCAACTGCTTCGCATGGACGTGCGCCCGAATCTCTCGGGCAACGTCCGCCACTACCTGCGGCTTCACGCAAAGAAAAACAATGTCCGCATCCTTCACCGCCTCCGAGTTGTCGGTACCCGCATGCACCTTCAACTTTTCCTTCAGCATCCGCGCCCGCTCCGGATGTGCCACCGTGGCCCAAGTCTGCCCCGGCGAAAGCAATCCATCCCGCAAAAAGGATTGCAGCAGAATCGATCCGATCTTTCCCGCGCCCAAAACCGCCACTTTCTTCTTCCCACTTGAACTCTTTGCCATACGAACTCCCCTCTACCGGCAATAATGGAAGCCACAAGATTACACGAGTGTGTGCGATCCGCCATCTGGCGCGATCCCAAGGCTTATCTGTTTCAATGTCTCAAACGCCTAAATGTCTCAATGGATTCATGTCCCACAATCTCCGCGGGCACCATCTTCAAGATCTCCCGCCCGATCGGCAACGATGCCGTCGCCGCCGGAGAAGGCACATTCAGCACATGCAAAAACCGCTCGCGCCCCACAAACCTGAAATCATCCACCAAGGCGCCATCCGCACCCACCGCCTGCGCCCGCACCCCCGATCCTCCGGGCGTCATATCTTCCATCCGCACCGCCGGCACCAACCGCTGACAGGACCGAAAAAACTCGCGCTTGCGCAGCGACCGCCGAAATTCCGCCAGCCCATTTCGCCACTCCCGTCGCGCCATCGCCCGAAATCCAGCATCCCGCGCCACTTCCAGAGCCTCTCCCAAATCAAAATCTCTCCACCGGTATCCCTCCCGCCGGAACGCCAGCACCGCATTCGGCCCCGCATCCACATTCCCATAAATCCTTCGCGTGAAGTGCACCCCCAGAAACGGATACCGCGGATCCGGCACCGGATAAATCAGCCCCCGCACTAACTCCCCGCGCGCCGCCGCCAGATCGTAATACTCCCCGCGAAACGGAACGACCATCATCCCCGGATCGTCTCCCGCCATCCGCGCCACCCGATCGCTATAAAGTCCCGCGCAATTCACCACATAGCGCGCCGAAAAATCTCCCGCTCGCGTTCGGACCACCACCGCATCTCCTCCCGCGTCCGACTTTGCGCCAGATGATCGCCCGAATCCCACCACCCCCGCGCTCGTCTTCACCTCCGCCCCGCGGCCGACCGCGATCTCCGCATACTTCGCCGCGACGGCCGCAAAATCCGTAATCCCCGTCGACCGCACGTGCAGCGCTCGCACGCCGCCCACATGCGGCTCGATCTCCAGCATCGCCCCGCGCCCCAGCAGCCGCAACCCCTCCAACCCATTCGCCACTCCCCGTGCCAGTAACTCATCAAGCCGTGCCGCTTCCTCCAAGTTAGTAGCCACAATCAATTTCCCGCACACTTTATGCGGAATCCCATGCCGCGAGCAGAACTCCACCATCTCCCGTGCTCCCGCCACGCAAAGCCGAGCCTTCAGCGATCCCGCTTTGTAATAAACGCCGCTGTGGATGACGCCGCTATTGTGTCCCGACTGATGCCGAGCCACTCCCGCCTCTTTCTCCAGAACCACCACCCGCAAGTGTGGAAACGTCTCCGTCGTTTGCATGGCAAACGAAAGCCCAACAATGCCTCCGCCAATCACCGCAATGTCATAAGTCATAAGTTGGTTGCGTAGGGACAGCCGCCCCGGCTGTCCAAACCGCGCGCAGCATGGCAGCCTCACCGAAGATGATCCTACCTCACTCCCGCGCCCCACCACCGAGACGCAAGCAGAAGAAAGTGTGACGCAAGAAAAAAGGCGCAGACATGACGTCCCCGCCCTACCCAACAAAAAGTTTTGCTCTCGGCGTCTCTGCGGTGAATTGCGCCCTACTGCACGATCAGCGTCACCAGATCCCCATGCGCCGTCCCGCCCGCAGCCGTAGCCGTCACCGTAATCTGCGACGTCCCCAACCCCGTCGGCGTTTCCACACTCACGGTAGCCGATCCTGACTTTGTGGGGTCGGCGGTCGCTGTGGCCGTCACCTTTACCCCGGCCGGGTTCGGCACCACCGCCGGAGTCGTACCGAGCCCACACGAAAGTCCCGTAGTCCTTGGTAGCCATTCTCGAAAAGCGAAGGTTGAAGAAACTGAGAATTGCCGGCAGCGCGAAAGGATTGGACCCAACTCAAGGCAGTCGCTGGCACAGGTCAGGTCGTCGGGTTTGTCTTTTACTGGGTGCCGAATCCGAGCGATCCTCAGGGTAATCCACAGCATTCACTCGAAGGGAAAGTGCGCTCAGATGGAGATGCTGCGCCGCCAGACGTCTATCCCATTCCTCACCCTAAGGGTGACGTCAAGGCTGGCGATCACGATCACGCATTCGATGAGAACATTGCCGCCCAGCTTCACACGATTTCTAACTGACCCACTACCGATAGCTGACCGCCGAAAGCCGCCTCTTCCGCTATACTAATGAAGCATGTCCGTGATCAAAAACATCAGCGCCATAGCCCAGGGGATGACCATCACCCTGAAGGAGATGTTTCAGCCCACCATCGTCGAGAACTATCCCGACGGTCCGGGCCCGCTGAAAGGCGCAAAATTTCAGGAACGCTTTCGCGGCATGCACGTCCTGCAGCGCGATGAAAATGGACTGGAGAAATGTGTAGCTTGTTTCCTCTGCGCCGCCGCTTGTCCCGCGAATTGCATCTACATAGAAGCCGCGGAGAACACCGCGGAGAAAAGGGTTTCAGGCGCCGAACGCTACGCCCGCGTCTACAACATCGACTATAATCGATGCATATTTTGTGGGTATTGTGTGGAGGCTTGTCCTACCGATGCAATTACGCATGGCCATGGATTTGAGCTAGCGAGTTTCAATGCGAGCAATCTGATTTACCGCAAAGAACAGATGCTGGCGCCGGCTCCGGCGCATATGGGAGCCAATCAGGTGTTTGCGCAATCGGAAACGGATGCGGGCGTGATCGGGGATTAGCGAGCTTCGTGATTTTCTACCAAACGCCGGTCCCCAGCGGGACCGGCGTTGTTGTATGCGGTCGTGAGTTGGGACCGAATCGAAGGCGGCCGAAGGTCATCAAAAGGACATGACAAGAGTCCATCAACATCCTCTGGAAAAGATCCTCGAGAGTCGGATTGCCATCATCGATGGAGCTATGGGCACGACCATCCGCACTTATGGAATGACGGAAGCGGACATCCGCGGGGAGCGCTTTAGGGACTCGACGAAAAGTCTGCTCAACAACGGCGATCTCTTCTCGCTGACCAAGCCAGAAATGATCGGCGACATTCATCGCCGATTTCTCGAGGCAGGGGCAGACATTATCGAGACGAATACCTTCGGAGCAACCAGCATCACCCAGAGCGAATTCTTTGTCGACGATCCGCGGGAGCGGGGCGGCCGCAAGGATCCTGAGTTCTACCAAAAGATCGTCGACGATCCGTTTCTCGGCAGCCTGGCTTGGGATATCAATGAGCAATCGGCGCGGCAGTGCCGTGAATGGGCGGATCGGGTTGACGCCGCAACTTCGCGTCAACGGTTCGTAGCGGGGGCGATCGGCCCGCTGACGGTGTCGTTGTCGAACTCGCCCGATGCAGATGATCCAGGCTTCCGGGTCGTCACCTTCGATCAGGTCAAAACAGCCTACGCGCAGCAGGTGCGCGCGCTTATTGCCGGCGGTGTAGATTTGCTGCTGGTCGAAACGATCTTCGACTCCCTGAACGCGAAGGCGGCTCTGGTCGCCATCCGTGAGGTGTTCGACGAGGGCGGCAAAGAACTGCCAGTGATGATCTCGGCGGCGGTGGGGCGCGGCGGCGAGACCATGATCTCGGCGCAGACGACGGAGGCATTCTGGAACGCGGTGCGGCACGTGAAGCCTCTGTCGGTGGGACTCAACTGTTCTCTCGGTCCGGATCTGATGTATCCGTTCCTGGACGAACTCTCGGAGAAGGCGGATGTGGCTATCTCGTGCTACCCAAACGCCGGTTTGCCGAATCCGCTGTCGGAAACCGGCTTCGACCTCGGACCGCAAGGTATGGCCCGGTATCTGGGCGACTTCGCACGGGGAGGGTTGATTAACATTGCCGGCGGTTGCTGCGGAAACACGCCCGAGCACATCGCGGCGATCGCCAAAGCGCTCGAAGGCCTGCCTCCTCGAAAATACGGGACTCAGGCTTCCGCCGAATCCTTCGCCCTCCAAAGCGAGGGCAAGGAGTGAGCATTTCCTCGAGCACATCTGTGCCCGAGACGACGCGCACGAAGCCGCTTCGTCTCTCGGGATCGCAGCCATTCACGCAGCAGCCCGGCGTCTACATCGTGATCGGTGAGCGTACCAATGTGGCCGGTTCGCCGAAGTTCGCCAAACTGATTAAGGCGGGCAAATACGAGGAGGCGGTAACCGTCGCCCGGCAGCAAGTCGAGAACGGCGCGAATGTCCTCGACATCTGCATGGACGAGGGCATGATCGACGGCGTCACCGCAATGACACGCTTTCTGCAGTTGCTGGGGAGCGAGCCAGAAGTCGCGAAGGTGCCGTTTATGGTGGACTCCTCGAAATGGGAGGTCATCGAGGCGGGGCTGAAGTGTCTTCAGGGCAAGGGCATCGTCAATTCGATCTCGCTGAAAGAGGGCGAAGAAAAGTTTCGCAAGAACGCCGCCACCGTTCTAAAGTATGGGGCCGCCGTGGTAGTGATGGCCTTCGACGAGCAGGGCCAGGCCGCGACCTACGATGACAAGATCCGCGTGTGCGAGCGAGCTTACAAAATACTGGTCGACCAAGTCGGTTTTCCGCCCGAGGACATCATCTTCGATCCAAATATCCTCACCGTCGCCACCGGCATGGAGGAGCACAACAACTACGCGGTTGACTTCATCAACGCGACGCGCTGGATCAAGGCCAATCTGCCGCACGCCAAGGTCAGCGGTGGCGTCTCCAACATCTCGTTCAGCTTTCGGGGCAATAACAAGGTGCGCGAGGCCATGCACTCCGCATTTCTTTATCATGCCATCACGGCGGGCATGGACATGGGCATCGTCAATGCTGGAATGCTCGAGGTGTATGAGGAAATCGATCCTGAGCTGAAAGTATTGGTTGAGGATGTTCTTCTAAACCGCCGTTCCGACGCGACCGAGCGGTTGGTGGATTACGGCGAGAAGCTGAAGGGCGTCAGCCAGGCGGTTAACGAAAAGCGAGCTGAGGAATGGCGGAGTGGCACGGTCGAGGAGCGTCTCTCTCACGCGCTGGTCAAGGGGATCGACACATATATCGAGATTGATGCCGAGGAAGCCCGCGTCAAACTGGGCCGCCCTCTACTCGTTATCGAAGGCCCGCTGATGGACGGCATGGGTGTGGTCGGAGATCTATTTGGCGCCGGCAAAATGTTCTTACCCCAGGTAGTCAAGTCCGCCCGCGTGATGAAGAAAGCCGTGGCGCACCTGACGCCGTTCATGGAGGCCGAGAAAGTTGCGATGGCTGCCGCTGGCGAGGTGGTCAAAGCGCAGGGCAAAATCGTGCTCGCTACTGTCAAGGGCGACGTTCACGATATTGGAAAAAATATCGTCGGCGTCGTGCTCGCGTGCAATAACTATGAAGTGATCGACATGGGGGTGATGGTCCCCTGCGAAAAGATCCTCGAACGCGCCAAGGCGGAAAAGGCGGACATGATCGGCCTCAGTGGGCTGATCACTCCGTCTCTTGATGAGATGGTGCATGTGGCCCGCGAGATGGAGCGTCACGGCTTCAAGTTGCCGCTGCTGATCGGCGGGGCGACGACGAGCCGCACGCATACCGCCGTCAAGATCGCGCCGCACTACAGCGAGCCAGTGGTCCACGTGCTGGATGCCAGCCGCGCCGTTCCTGTAACAACCATCCTTCTGAGCGACGAGGGCAAATCGGCGTTCGTGGTGCAGCATCGCGCCGACTACGAGGCGCTCCGCAAAGCACACGCGGCGCCGCGCCTGACCGTCGTCTCGCTTGACGCCGCTCGCGCGAGGCGGACTCCAATTCAATGGCGTGCCGAGGACTTGCCCAAGCCCGCGTATATGGGTGTGCGCGTTCTGGATAATTTTCCGCTGGCAACTCTGCGCGACTTCATCGACTGGACACCGTTCTTCCACACGTGGGGACTGAAGGGCGTTTATCCCCGCATTCTTGAGCACGAGGGACAAGGCGAGCAGGCGCGTCAGATATTCACCGAAGCCAATGCTCTTCTGGATGTCATCATCGAGAAGAAGTTGATCACGGCACGGGGCGTGTATGGCTTGTTTCCCGCCAGCGCCGCGGGCGACGATGTCGAACTGTACACCGACGATGCGCGCGAAAAAGTGCTGGAACGGTTTTACTTTCTGCGTCAGCAATCGAATAAGGAAGGCAGCGAGCCGTGCCGGTCTCTCTCTGACTTCATCGCGCCCAAGGAAACCGGGCTGCCCGATCATATCGGTGCTTTCGCGGTGACCAGCGGAATCGGCCTTAAGGAGCTGTGCGATCGATTCAGGTCTCAGAACGACGACTACAACGCGATCATGGCGGAGGCCATTGCCGACCGCCTCGCGGAAGCTTTTGCCGAATGCCTGCACAAACGAGTGCGTGAGGAATGGGGTTACGGTTGTGAAGAGGGCCTGAGCAACGCGGATCTCATCCAGGAGAAGTATCGCGGGATCAGGCCGGCTGCGGGTTATCCGGCGTGTCCGGATCACACGGAGAAGGGGCCGCTCTGGCGTTTGCTCGATGTGCAGGCGAACACCGGAATGCTGATCACGGAGTCGTTTGCGATGTGGCCCGGTTCAAGCGTGAGTGGACTCTACTTCGCCCACCCGGAATCTCGATATTTCAGCCTCGGCAAGATTGACCGTGATCAAGTCGCCGACTACAGCAAACGCAAAGGGATGAGCGTCGGAGAGATTGAGCGATGGCTCGGGCAAAACCTGAACTACGACCCAGCGGAATAGCATCAGGGCTGCGGCTGCTCGGGGGGCGATCTAAACTAGCGGATTAGACAAGTTTTTGCTGGGCATGCCGGCCAATTTAAAAGTGTCTCTGAATATCTACCGCGGAATATCTATCCAGTTGAGATGTCGCGAGAAACGCATTGAAGCCGAAGACTCGCCGCACATTCGCGATCTGTTCCACCGGAAGTATCGCGGGTCAAGGTATTCATTCGGCTATCCGGCGTGTCCGAATCTGGAGGATCAGACGAAGCTGTTTGCGCTGCTCAAGCCAGAGGAGAATGTCGGAGTGCGAAAAGGCCGGAGTGGCGTAGCTTATCGATGATGACAGCTCGATGCCCGCCGATTTATCGTGGGTCAGGAGATTCTCATGAAACGCGCTTCGAACTTTTTTCTGAGCCTGTCAGCCTTTCTGATCCTGGCGGCGCCCGGCCCGCTCCTTCTCTTCTCCGCATTCTCTGCGAGCGCTTACGCGGTTGGAGTCGACGAGACCATAGCCTCACGCACGGTCGAGATCGACGGCGTCAAGCTGCATTACCTGACCGCCGGCCACGGCCCAGCGCTCATTCTGCTGCACGGATACGCCGAGACCTCGTTGATGTGGAGGCCGATGATTCCAGCACTCGCCGATCGATTTACGGTAATTGCGCCAGACCTGCCCGGCATCGGGGACTCAGCGATCCCGAAAGACGGTCTGGACATGAAGACGGCCGCAATCCGCATGCATGCGCTGGTCCGCTCGCTGGGCATCCAGAAAGCGGAGGTCGTGGGCCACGACATCGGACTGATGGTGGCCTATGCCTACGCCGCGCAGTTCCCCGCGGAAGTGACGAAACTGGTGGTGATGGATGCCTTCCTCCCCGGTGTGGCTGGGTGGGAGGCGATTTACAACGACCCGAATATCTGGCATTTCCGATTCCACGGGCCGACTCCCGAGGCGCTGGTTCAAGGCCGCGAGCGTCTCTTCTTCGAGTATTTCTGGAATGACCTGGCAGCCGACAAGACCCGTTCGATCCCGGAAGCAGATCGCAAAGCCTATACAGCGGCCTATTCCCAGCCCGGACGCATGCGCGCGGGTTGGGCATACTTCGTCTCCTTCCAGCAGGCCGCGAAGGATTTCGCTCAGCTTTCCCAGACCAAGCTCAGCATGCCGGTGCTGGTGATCGGGGGCGAGAAGTCCTTGGGAGACGCGCTGGCACAACAGATGAAGCTGGTCGCTTCGGATGTGACCGTGGTCGTGCTGAAGGACACCGGGCATTGGGTGCTGGAAGAACGGCCCAAAGAAACGACCGCAGCGCTGGTGAAGTTTCTCTGACGCACGGCTGGGACGGGCGAGACGCCCGTCTCCATCCATGCCATTGAAGCGAACTATTTGTGGCTGTCGGCGGTTTGAACTTCAGCGCGAGGACTCATGGAGACGACTACGTACTCACGCTCTTTGTCATCAAGGTCTTCGACGCGAAGCTTCATGTGGTCCTTCTCGATGTGGAACTGAGCCTTTTCCCCGACCGGCAGCAGGGCCGGGTGCTTGTCGTCCTTGGGACGAATCCGGTAGATGATGCGTTCGGTCTGCAAGAGATATTCCTGGCAGAGCAGGGTGTGCATTTTCTGGTGGGCGGAGTCGGTGCCGATGATCTCTCCGGTTATACTCTTGGCGCTCTTCTGGTCAGTGCCGCATTCGACGGAGTCCATCTGGAGCAGCGTGCCGGACTGCGGGGCGCGCTGGTCGCGGGCGTAGGCAATGGATGCGCAGAGCAGAGCGAACAAAGCAATTCGTTTCATAGGTCTCCTCACGGGGGATGTTCGTGATTAGACCCGATTTGGGGCGTGGCGGGGAATATTACGAAGGTATTGAGACCGTTAAGACTGTATCAAACCCGATTCTTGAAACCCAGTCCAGAAACAGTAAACTTGTCGCATGGCGCGAAAATTCAAAGACTTGACGGAGCGCGAAATTCTGGCGCTGGCGGTCTCATTGGAAGAAGAAGATGGCCGGGTGTTTGCGGATTTTGCCGAGGGCTTGCGGGAGACGTATCCGGCGACGGCGAAACTGTTTGACGACATGGGGGCGGAGGAGTCGGAGCACCGGGCGATGCTGATCGAAACCTATCGAGCGCGGTTTGGAGAACACATCCCCTTGATCCGGCGTGAGGATGTGAAGGGTTTCGCGCCACGAAAGTCGTACTGGCTTGCGCGTCCCCTGAAGATTGCCGATGTGCGGAAGCAAGCGGAACTGATGGAACTGGAGACGCGCCAGTTTTATCAGAAGGCGATTGGGCAGGTGACGGATGCCGGGATCCGGAAACTACTGGGAGATCTGGAGGAGATCGAACGCAAGCATCAGGTGACAGCGGGAGCGATGCAAGAAAGCATTCCGATGACGGTAAAAAAGTCGGAGGACGAAGCGCAGCGCCGTCTGTTCGTCTTGCAAATCGTGCAGCCCGGCCTCGCGGGATTGATGGATGGATCGGTGTCGACGCTGGCGCCGGTGTTCGCGGCGGCGTTTGCCACCAAGAGCAGTCACGATGCCTTACTGGTGGGCCTCGCGGCATCGATTGGCGCGGGAATTTCAATGGCATTTGCGGAGGCGTTGTCGGATGACGGATCCATGACCGGGCGCGGGCGTCCGATGCTGCGCGGTGCGGTGACGGGATTGATGACGGCGGCGGGCGGAATCGGGCATACCCTTCCCTTCTTGATTAAGGATTTTCATGTGGCGTTCATCGCGGCAGTGATTGTGGTAGCGATGGAGCTGGCGACGATTGCCTGGGTTCGAAATCGGTATATGGATACTCCACTGCTGTCGGCGGCGTTTCAAGTAGTGGTGGGCGGAGTGCTGGTGTTTGCGGTGGGGATTTGGATTGGGAGTTCGTGACAGAATTGGTAATTGGGTAATTTGAAGGAAGGCCGGGCCGAATCCTTGAGTGCGGCTAACCCCGTCAACCCTCCAAGCGAATGTTGATTTTTTAAGGCGCGCTCTGACGGAGGAGGCAGTGAGCAATGTGTTCGCCCATGCTGATGAGTGCGTGGTCGGCCAACCAGAGCACAGCATCGCTGCGGAGGCGCTCGGTGACCTGCCATTGTGTGCTGAGACGCTGGCCGCTGCCATGAACTCCCGCGGCTGCTTGCGACCGCGCAGGGAACGGGCACGCCACTTGAGTGGTCACTCTAACAAGCTCACGTCGAAATTAAGTCGCCAGAAAAACTCTGCGTCCCCACCGCCCTGCCGGTGATCTATTTCCCATGGAAGCGACAGTTCGTCCTCCAGCATGGAAGACCATGCTGGCGTTCGCCATCATTTATTTCGTCTGGGGCTCGACCTTTCTAGCGATCCGCGTCGGGGTGCGCGAAGTCCCGCCGCTGCTTCTCGCGAGCATGCGATTCTTCATTGCCGGCGTCATGCTCTTCGTATGGATGCGGCTGAGGGGCACGCCTTCCCCGTCTCGCCGCGAGTGGCTTGCGGCTTCGGCTCTGGCGGTTTGCATCTTTGTTGTCGATTATGGCTTGTTGTTCTGGGCGGAGCAACGCGTGCCTTCGGGAATTGCTGCGGTCATGCTAGCGACTATTCCGGTCTTCATGACGCTTTCGGAAATCATTTTTCTGCGCACGCAGCGGCTTACTTTTCGGCTGGCGCTGGCTCTTTTGATCGGGATCGGCGGAGTGTCTGTTTTAGTGAGTCGATCACTGAGCCTGAGTTTGGGCGAAGTGCCTATCGATCTTGCGGGCGCGGTCGCGCTGGTAATCGCGGCGATAAGCTGGTCGATTGCTTCGGCTCTCACCCGCAAGCTCCCGCTGCCCGAGTCGAAAGTCATGAGTTCCGGGGCGCAGATGCTGGCGGGAGGAATCATGCTCGCCCTGACGGCAGCAATTTTCGGCGAGTTCCGCGGATTTCACATTCAGGCAGTTTCTCGCGGCGCCTGGTTCGCCCTCGCCTATCTGATCGTGGCCGGCTCCATCGTTGGATTTACCGCCTACGTCTGGCTCATCCATCATGAATCGCCAACCAAAGTTGGCACCTATGCGTACGTCAACCCGGTAGTCGCAGTGATCGTCGGATATTTTCTTGGAGGCGAGACCGTCGGTCCGAGAACCTTACTGGGAACCCTGCTGGTGCTCGTCAGCGTGATTGTGATCACCACCACAAGCCCCAGGAAGCCTGCCGCCCCGCCCCTGGGGAAATCGCTGCGAGAACTGGCAGAAGAGTAGTCCGCTGGCTATTAGTAGCGGTTTTGCTTCACCCATAGCCGAACCTGATCCTCGACAGAAAAGCTCTCCGCCGCCGGCCGGGCAAACTTCGATTCGAGAAAGAATGCGTGCGCTTCGATGGGGACCCGGAAATGAAATCTGGTGTTCACAAAACTGTGAACGAAGAGCTCGGTATAACGCTCGAGTCCCAGGACCTGAAACTGGACGGCGTGCACCAGCGCGTGAAATAGAGATCGCTGTGTGACTTCCTCATTGAAGACCAATACATCGAGAAAAGTCAGAGAGTTCATGTGAGTGATGTCCGGCAAGCTCACAAACCCCAGAGCCTTTGCTTCCGCGTAGAACGGCGGGTTGGGAACGCGCTCCCCGTGGAGTTCCGCTACCTTGACTTGGTCGAGCAGGGTCGCCGAAAAATAAGGACGCATCATAGCTTGGTACTGTTCACCCAGCGGCGCGGCCGAGGGGAGGTATCGTTCCCGCTGGTCCCGCAGGTAGGACGAAACACATTCTACAGCCTGCAGGATCTGCTGGTCGTTCAATCCGGTGGCGGGCGCGGAGACCGTTTCCTCGTCCAGCATCTGCTTTTCGATAGACGAGTAATATTCGCTCAGCGCGCCGGCCGTCTCGATGGACTTGCGCAAGACGTCACGACGCCCGTGGCGGGCCACGGTTTCGGTGGAAAAACGGAGGCGAAGCTTGTGAGTGGCGCAATGCGCGCTGAGCAACTCCAGTTCGGCGTGCCGCAGTTCCGAATTCATTTGCACAATCGAGATCCTATCCTCCTGGTTTTCTGTGAAACACATCTACAAGACTCCTGAATTGAGAATTGGCCACTGCCAGGGGAGGGCCGCGGCTGTCTTTGTTTACTCAACATTCCGTTAAAGCTATACACGTAAAAGTACAAGGATTACCCAGGGGCCCAAGGTCAAAACAAGATTGGGGATTTCGCCGGATCGCCGGCGAATAGCCGCGGAGCAGTATTGCAAAACCGCGGCCAGTCTTCCGCCTATGCCAAGATGGGGGAGGAGGAGGGCCGTACTTGTTATTTATAGCGCATTATGTATACACTGTCAACATAATTAGACACCGTCCTGAATAAGGAGAGAACATGGCGCGGCAACCCGATCCTGATCTCGAAGACCGCATCCTGAATGCGGCCCGGAAGCTGTGGAAAAAGGGGGCGGGCAAGGCCCTCACCATGCGGGCCGTGGCCCGGGCTGCGGGTACGAACACTCCGGCGGTCTACCGCCGGTTTCCCCACCGAGAAGATATTCTGCGAGCGCTCTTACAACAAACCAGGCAAGAGTTGTTTCAACAGCTGGCAGCTTCCCCCTCGGTGGAAGAAGCCTGCGAGCGCTACCTTGACTACGCCTTGAGCCATCCCAACGAATACGAACTCTATTATTTGCACGAATACGAACTACTGTTTTCGGCCAAGCCGGCCCGCGGAGCAACACTGAACCAAATCTTTAAGCAGAAGAGACCGGCGGTGGAGTTGATGAAAGGCAAGCTGGCCGCCCAGCTAGGCGGCTCACCGGATAACTATGCGCGCCTGACGCTCGCCGTGTGGGCTCTGCTTCACGGGACCGTGATGCTGCTGATCGCGAAAACAATCCAGCCGCAACATGCAGCGGAAATGCGCTCAGTTTGCCGTGCATCCGTGGAAACACTGCTGCGCGAGGCCTCCTGCTTGTCAATTCGAAAGTAATTGTGGACTGTTCTTCGACAGACAGCTTCCACTTGCATCACTCTTTTCTTCCGCACGATAGGCCTGCGCAATCCACGCATATCTCATTTCGCGCTAATTTGATCGTGATCGTAATATTCGTAAGCTGACATCGGTTTGGCGCCACCTTTTTTCCAGATACGGCTCTCGGCCGGGAGTCTGCCTAAGACTCGAGCCATCTCTCTGACGTGCATGGCGACCGATCCGCAGCAGGAGCCGATGTAATTGATGCCGATTTCTTTGGCCTGCAGAGCGTAGTCTCCCATTTGTTTGCGAGTTAGTTGCAGTGGGTCCAGGGCGTAGGGGAATTCGGGAAGGCTGGTGAAGTCGGGCTTTTCTTTCGGCGTGTTATAGGCCACGGGTTGGCAGGCTAGATAGCCGTCGACGGCTTTGCGCATTTGTTCCATGGGCCCGAGCATGTGCTGCGGCGGGCGAAGGCAGTTCATACCTACGATGTCGGCTCCGGCGTCAAACAGGGTCTTGGCGGCGGTGGCAGCATCTATTCCCTCAGCGGTTTCATCTTTGTTTTCGAAGCAGATGGTGACCATGACGGGGAGTCCGGTTTTCTTGGCGCGCTCGACACAGAGCAGCGCTTCGCCTAACCACGAGAAGGTTTCTCCGATGATGAAGTCGATGCCTTCCTCGCATTGGACTTTGAGTTGTTCATCGAAGGTTTGACGGACACGGTCGGCGGAGGCGGGACTGTCGGGTTCGTACATCCAGGTCAGGCTTAGATTGCCGGCGACTAAGCATTGGTCTCCCGCGACTTCTTTGGCGACGCGGACGGCGGAGCGGTTGATATCTTCGACGCGGTCTTCGAGGCCGACTGTCGCTAGCTTGTCGCGGCTGGCGTAGAAGGTGAGGGCCTGGAGGACTTCGGCTCCCGCTTCGCGGAATTCGATGTGGAGTTCGCGGAGAGCGTCGGGGTAGACGATGGCGACTTCGGGTGTGAAGGGACCCGGACGGACCCATCCGCGTTTTTCGAGTTCGAGTAAGTAGCCGCCGTCCCCCAGGACGGGGCCGTGTTTCAGGCGTTCAAGAATTCCTTGCTTGCGCATAAGTGCTCCTCCGTGCGATGCGGTCATTTGGTTGGCTTTAGGATGCGCTCGATTTGGTGGATGTGATTGACATCATGTCCGGCTACCATGCGGACGATGTGCTCGATGGATTCCTGACCGCGCTCGGCATGTTGGCCGTATTGCTTCCACTGATCGGGGGAAAGCGATTTGAGGAGCGCAAGGTTTGCTTCGCGCACAACGCGTTGCAGTTCGATGGATTTGCGAGGGTCGCGTTTGTCGTAATGTCCCGTAGTGACCCAGGCGTTCTGATCGTAGGCCTGAACGGCGGTTCCCGGGGCTCCGAGAATGGAGCGCATGCGCCAGCCGATCACGATTTCGACGTCGGCGAGGTGGGCCAGGATTTCGGCGACGGACCATTTGTCGGGCGCGGGGCGCTTGCGAAGTTTGGCGGTAGGGACGCCTTTGATCAGGCGATCGAGTTTTTTCGTGGTGACGGACTGGACCTTGATCGGATCTTGCCCCTGGGCGTTGGCCAAGATGCGCTGCGTGTACTGCTGGGCGGTTTCAGACATTTGGATCTCCTTCTTCACGCGTGCCCGTGTGGGGACGGGCGCCCTCGCTCGTCCAAGCCGAGCGAAGCTCGCGAGCGCCGACGAACGTAGCGTGAGCAGCGCCGCATGCGAAATATATCAGTCACCATAGCTCGACATCGGCTCCTCACGCTACCGCCTCCTTGAATTTTCCTTTTTTCAAGTCGCGCAGAACTTGATGTGCGCAGTTGTGGCCGGGGGCCCCGGTGACACCACCGCCGGGATGGGCTCCAGCGCCGCAGAGGTAGAGGCCGGCGATGGGACTGCGGTATTGCGACCATCCAGCGACCGGACGGTTGAAAAACAATTGTTCAAGATTGAGGTCGCCGTGGAAAATGTTGCCTTCGGTGAGTCCGTAGGTGCGTTCCAGATCGAGCGGGGTGAGAACCTGGCGGGCAACGATGGCACTCGGGACATTGGGCGCGTACTCGGCGATTTTGCTCACGACACGTTCGCCCAGCAGTTCGCGATTTTCGTCCCAAGTGCCCTGGCGCAGTTTGTAGGGGACATACTGCACGAAGCAGGTCATGACGTGCTTGCCGGCGGGCGCGAGAGAGGGGTCGGCATTCGAAGCGATGACGCAATCGACCCACAACTGTTCGGGAATTTCTCCAAACTTGGCGATGTCGTAGCAGCGTTCGGCGAATTCGAGCGAAGGAACGAGGGTGAACAGCGACCGCTGTTGCGGGTCGTAGCTGGCGGGCGTGCCGGTGAAGCGGGGCTCTTCCGCAAGGACCATGTTGACTTTGGCGCAGGGGCCGTTCATTTTAATGCCGCGGACGGCCTGGACGAAATCGGCGGGGAGATCGCGTTCCGGCACCATGCCGAGAAAAGTGCGTTTGGGATCGGCATTAGAGAGCACGACGCGGGCGCGGATTTCGGTGCCATCTTCGAGGACGACGCCGCGCACTCGTCCATCGCGCGAATCGATCTGCTGGACCGCGGCGCTGGTGCGGATTTCCGCCCCGAAGCCTCGGGCCGCCTTAGCCATAGCGCTGGTGATCGAGCCCATGCCGCCTAGGACGTGTCCGTAGAAGCCTTGTTGTTCGTGCTCGCCGCCGCTGAGGAGATGAAAGAGCAGGCCGAGGGCGGAGCCCGGTTGGTAAGGGCCTCCGTGTTTGCCGTAGATGTTGTTGGCGAGGAACAGCGTTTTTATTTTTTCGGATTTGTAATTGCGGTCGAGAAACTCGCCGAGGCTGCCCGTGAGGAACGAGACGAGCTGCGAGATTTCCGTGGCGGAGATTCCACGAAAGCGTTTGCCGGCGCGAAACAAGTCGGACCATCCGTCGAAAGATTGGGTGCCCGGTGCAGGCGGAGGCTCGAGAAAAAATGGTTGGAGATAGCGGGCTAATTTCTTCAGGCGATCATCGACGTGGACGAAAGTCTCAGCGTCTTTGGGAGAAATCATGCGAAGTTCTTTGATCACACGATCGCGATTCGACCACCAGGAGACGAGACGCCCGTCGGGGAACGGGACTTGGAGCGCAGGATCGCAGGGGACCATGTGTAGTCCGTGATCGGCGAGATGGAGGTCGCGGATAACCTCGGGGCGAAGCATGCTGGCGATGTAGGAAGTGGTGGAGGCGCGGCAGCCCGGAGCGATTTGTTCGGTGATACAGCATCCGCCGACTATGTCGCGGCGTTCGAGGACGAGGGTGGAGTATCCGGCGCGCGCGAGATAGGCGGCAGCAGTGAGGCCGTTGTGGCCAGCGCCGATCATGATGGCGTCGTAAATCGAGTTTTGACGGCTGGGCATGCGGCTGACCGGTGGTCAAACTAAAGAAACTCCCTGGGTGAAGAAACTAACGAAAGCTCATTAAAAAAGCCATTGAAAAATGGTTTAGGAGTGCTGTATCGTGCGTTGACCAAGGGTCAAGAGAATTTGGGAGGAGTTGGGCCATGGAAGGAATTGCGAGCAGTCTGGCGAAGCCGACGCAGATGAGGCGGGACGGGAAGCCGCGTCCGAGATCGGAAGCGAAACGGGCCCGGATTGTGGAGGTTGCGATCCGGCATTTTGCCGAGCGGGGCTATAGCGCGGCGCGGATGGAAGATATCGCGGCGCAGTTGGGCATTGCCAAGGGATCGGTGTTCCAGCACTTCAAGAGCAAGGACGGATTATTCTTCGAGGCGTACAAAAAGGCGGTGCAGTCGTTTCCGAAATATTTGCAGGCTCCGGCGGCGGTGCGGGAGCAGGGATTTTTTGACCTGCTGCGGTACTGGCTGGGGTGCACGGAGAATATGGTGCGGGATAACTGGTCGTCATACCGAATCTATCTGGTTGGCAATTATGGGACAGATCTTTCGCTGCGGAGGGAGATCAACCGCTTTCTGGTGGCCGAGGATCCTTACGGATGGCGTGACTTTGTGAGCTTCGGAGTAAAGCGGGGTGAGTTACGGAGCGATTTAGATGTGGACATGATCGGATCGATCCTGGAATGGACCATGGACCGGTTTCAGGATGCGCTGCTGACGGAAGAGTTGGATCCGGGACTGTTTCGGAAGTCGGGGCCCGTTCCGGAGGAGAAAGAAGCGCGAATTGAGCAGTTTGTGGAATTGTTGCGGCGGGCAATTGGCTCGGGAAAAGTACAGGTCACTGGGAAGAAAGCATGAAGAACGGGATGACGGTGGAACAGATACTCGCGAGTTATGACGACGCGGCGCCGTTGACGGAAGCGTCGACGATTCCGGCGCCATGGTATGTGGATGCGCGGATTGCGGAACTGGAGCGGCAGACGGTTTTCTCGCGAACCTGGCAGGTGATGGGGCGAGTGGACCAGGTGGAAAAGCCTGGACAGTTTGTGACGGCGACAGTGGCGGGAGAGCCTTTGGTGGCGGTGCGCGGGAATGATGGCGTGCTGCGGGCGTTCTATAACGTGTGCCGGCATCATGCGGCAGCGGTAGTGACGGAACCGTGCGGGCAGGCTTCGATTCTGCATTGTCCTTATCACGGATGGAATTACGGCCTGGATGGGACGCTCAAGGGAATGCCGGAGTTCGATGGAGTGAAGAACTTCGAACGCAAGGACAATGGGCTTGTCCCGGTTAAGGTCGAAACGTGGGAGCAGTTTGTGTTTGTGAATCTGGATGCGGACCCGGCTCCGTTGGCGGAGTATCTTGGCGGATTGGTCAAGCGGGTGGCTCCGCTGGGATTAAGCAAGCTGCATTACTATGCAAGCCAAACTTACAACATCTACTGTAACTGGAAAGTATTTGTCGATAACTATCTGGATGGCGGATATCACGTGCCTCATTTGCATAAGGGACTCAACTCTGTCTTGGATTACAAGCAGTACACGATCGAGATCGAGGACCGATATTGCTTGCAATCGAGTCCGATGGTGACCTCAGACGAGCATGCGGCCACGGGCGCGACGCGGAAGGGTGATCGGGCCTGGTATTTCTGGCTGCATCCCAATTTCATGTTCAATTGTTACGAGGGATATCTGGATACGAATCTCGTCATTCCGGTTGATGTCGACCATTGCCGGGTCATCTTTGATTACTACTTCAGCGATGTGAGCGAAGCTGGACGCGCTTACAACGAGCAGAGTGTCTCGGTGGGGAATCAGGTGCAGGACGAGGATTTGGGAATTTGCGAGGCGGTGCAGAGGGGGCTGAAGTCGCGGGCTTATGGAGCCGGACGTCTGTCGGTGCGGCGGGAAGCGGGAGAACATTTGTTTCATCAGTTGCTGGCGGCGGATTTGAAGGGTGGGCTCGGGCAGGCGGCGGTGGCGTGCGAGGGGGGAATTTGAAGGCAATTGTTGTGCTGGTTGCGTTGACGCTCGTCCAATCGGCCGTGGCGCAGGTTACGGTGGTTCGCGCCGGACAGTTGATTGATCCGGATTCGGGAACGGTCCTTTCGAATCAGATCATCCTAATTAAGGATGGGAAGATTCAGGCGGTAGGTAAGGAACTGGCGCTTCCGGCGGATGCGAAGGTGATCGATCTTTCGGACAAGACGGTATTGCCCGGGCTGATCGATTGTCATACGCACGTGGCCGACGGAAAGAGCGACGGGGAGCCGTTCAATGTGCTGCGGAAAACAGCGTCGCAGATTGCGCTGGAGTCGATTCCGAATGCGCGGGCGATGCTGCTTTCTGGATTTACTACCGTGCGTGACGTGGGAACTTACCGGGCTTTGAATGATATTGCACTGCGAGACGCGATTGCGCGCGGAGATGTTATCGGTCCGCGAATGTTTGTGGCGGGGGCTTACATCACGATTACGGGTGGCGCAGGGGCGATGACGGGACAGGCTCCGGATATTCAATTGCCGTGGGATTTGCATTACGGGGAGGCGAACAGTCCGTGGGAGGTGCGGCAGAAGGTGCGGTTACTGGCGCACGATGGAGTGGATGTGATCAAGATGCTGTCGACCGGAGCGGTGCTGACGCATGGCAGCAATCCGGCGTCGATTGAGTTTACGGAGGAGGAGTTACAGGCAGGAGTGGATGAAGCGAGCCACTTCGGACTGCGGGTGGCGGTGCATGCGCATGCGGCGCTGGGAATCCGGAATGCAATTCTAGCCGGCGCGGCTTCGATTGAGCATGCGGAAATGCTGGACGACGATATCATCGCGCGGGCGAAGCAGCATGGGACCTATCTGGATATGGATATTTATGACGAAGAATGTATTCAGGCGGGAGCGAAGACAGGACAGACGCCCGCAGATTTCCTGCAGCACGACGCGGATCTGGGGCGAATCCAGCGAGAGAATTTCGGGAAGGCGGTGCGGGCAGGAGTGAAGATGGCGTTTGGCACCGATGCCGGCGTCTGCGCTTATGGGACGAGCGGCAAGCAATTTGCATTCATGGTGAAGTACGGGATGACGCCGATGCAGGCGATTCAGGCCGCGACTTCGAATGCGGCGGATCTGCTGGGACATGCGAATGAGCTCGGATCCATCAAAGCCGGGAAGTATGCGGATTTGATTGCGGTGAGCGGCGATCCGCTGAAAGACATCAGCTTGCTTGAGCGAGTGGAGTTTGTGATGAAGGACGGGAAAGTTTACAAGTCGGCCGGGGCGGCGGCGTGTGTCCAGTAGTTCACAAGAATTACTTGATCAACGATATTGCAGCTGCGCCGTCGGAACCTTCGGGAGCAGATAGTCTAACGCAGCGGTGGCGCCCATGGCCTGGAGGCAGCCGGCGCCGGTCACTAGGGATGAAAGTTGAGTTCTACGAGTTCTTTGGTTTCCTGCGCAGCCGGTACCCATTTCCATTTTTCGATAGCATCAACCGCGGCTTTTGCCAACAAAGGGTTGCCGCCAATCACTTGAGTGAACTTCGCCTTTCCGTTAGGCGCAACCACGACTCCCACCCTGACGGTCCCATGGATTTGCGCTCTGCGGGCTAGGTCTGGATACACAGGGACCACTCTGTCCACTATCGCCCGCTTTCCTTCCGGTTGGTCTTGAGCGAGAGAAAAAGCTGGGGAGAAGAAGGTTACTCGCAGGAAGAGAATTACGAAGGCGGCTACAAAAAAGGGTCGCATGGATGGCTTTTTCACTGGGCCTATCCTACGCGGAATTCAGTACGCCGCGAAAGTAACCACAGTAATCCGCTAGGGATGAAAATTAAGTTCTATGAGTTCTTTGGTTTCCTGCGGAGCTGGTCCCCATTTCCATTTTTCGATGGCATCGACGGCGGCTTTTACCAACACGGGACTGCCACCAATCACTTGAGTGAACTTCACTTTTCCGTTGGGCGCAACTACGGCTTCCACCCTTACGGTTCCACGGATTTGCATTTTGTTGGCTAGCTCAGGATACACCGGAATCACTTTGGTTATTATCTTCCGCGTCGTTTCCGGCTGTTCCTGAGCAATAGAAAAGGCTGGGGAAAAGACGATCGCTCCCAGGGAAAACACCAAGACGGCCGCACAATGGGGTCGCATAGGGGACTTGTTCACCGCTGTTAGACTACGCGGAATTCAGAACGTCGCGAAAGTAACCACAGTAACCAAAGCCGTATTCCGCGCTTGAATCCGGCGGTCAAGTGCGACGGAATTTTACCGTGATCGTTTAATGGTGATCCCTGGGAATGGTTTCTTCCCAGGTTTTTTGTTTCAGGGGTTGGCCGTCTTTGAATAGTTGCCGGGTGTATTGGTAGTAGAGGTTTTGGGCGTCGCTCGTTAGAGTCAAGTGGCCTTGCCAGGTTAGGGTTTGTTGCTTCAGGGCCATGACGATTTTGGCTTCCCCCTGGACGGAGCTGGTTTCGGGATGGTTGTCGTCAGCGAGGTAGGTGATGCCTTCGAAGTCGGTTTCTTTTCCCCAAGGGTAGGTTTCTTCGGACTTTCCACTCCAGGTGACTTTTGTTTTTCCATTGAGTTCGTCGCGCTCAGTTTTCCAATCGCCGGGCCAGGGAAAGCCAACGGACTGAATGTCGTTGCGTTGCTCGGACGGCTCGGGGGGCGCGAATTGAGGTGCGGCGTACATGGAAGGTGGAACTAGCGGCAGGGTCAGGCGTGATCCAGAGCCACCTCCTAGTTGAAGACTGGTCGTCATCGCGTAGGGAGTTGGCCAAACCATTGGCCAGAGCGCGTTTGAAACTGCCAGACGAATGCGATGGCCTGCGGGGAAAGTCCATGTGGCCAAGTGCATTTCGATATCCAGCGGGTAAGTCTGGCTGGGGACTAAGTCTTTGGGGTCGGAGGCATTGTCGCGCTGCGCGCCGTTGAGTCCCGCTCCGGTGACTTGGGTGACAGTGCCGTCGGGAGCGACGTCGGAGAGGCGGGCGAACCAGTCAGCTTGCGGCGCGGACGAACTTGCCTGAAGCAGGGCATGAGGACGTCCGAGAATGGTGAGGTCAGTTTTGAGCGCAGCGGAATCGTAGACGAGGCTGAAGGCGTCGACAGGTCGCTGGTCGGTGAGCAGCTCTCCCCACCAGAATCCGGCTTCCACGCCAACGGACGGAACGTAGCGGAGTTGGTGGAAGGCGGGTTTGGCGGGGTCGGTCGAGAGCACGTGCGCTTCGTAGAGGTAGAGCGTCGTGTTCGCCACGTTCCTCGGTGGCCAGCCAATTTCGCCGCGCCATTTTCCGGGCACGATTTTTAAATGAGGATCGGGAGCGTGCCACTCCTGCATGTAAATCGATAGCGGCGGTTCTTCCATAATTCCTGTGTTGCGGTTCTTGAGCCAGGTATCCCACCAGCGGAGGGCTTGATCACGCCATTCGATTTGGGGGCCGGGCTCGGCGTCGTTGGGGAAGGTGTGAGTCCAGGGACCGATGATCGCCTTCACCGGCGCTTTGACTTGCTCGAACATCCGCGGGATGGAATCCCGGTAGCCGTCGAGCAGGCCTCCGATTAAGAAGCAGGGAATTTTGATTTCGCTGAGGGGCCGGACGGGAGCGTGCCAGAACTGGCCGTCGCGTTGATGCTTGAAATACATCAGTGACCAGGGCGCGGATTCGAAACGCGGTCCGAGAATTTCTTTGTCGAGCGTGTAGTCGGGGGCTCCGGTCATGGACGGGGCGAGGTCCATGTTGAGTTCGAACTCGTCGAAGTGCATCATGCCGTCGATGTAATGGACATCGTCGTGGAAGAGTTGTTCGGTGGCATCGACGGCCAGGATCGCTTTGAGCGCGGGCGGATGGCGCATGGCGAGTTGGATGGAGTTGAAGCCTCCCCATGAGATTCCGAACATTCCAACTTTCCCCGTGGACCAGGGTTGCGCGGCTAACCAGGCGATGACTTGCTCGCCATCGAGTTGTTCCTGCTCGGAATATTCGCGGTCGGTGGGCGTGCCTTCACTGGCGCCGAAGCCGCGGATATCGACGCGGACGCTGACGTATCCGCGGGCGGCAAACCAGGCGTGGATAGGATAGTCGCGCGCGGCGGTAGCGTCGTCTTTGCGATAGGGGAGATATTCGAGGAGAGCGGGGAATTTCTCGCCGGGCTTCGCGTCGCCGGGCATGTAGAGAGTCGCCGAGAGGTGGACTCTGTCGGGCATCGGAATCGATTGCTGGACCATACGGACCGTGTAGAGCGCAGGGGACGGGGTCGCGCAGAGGCCCGTGGAAAGTGCAAGGATCGTCGGGATGGCCATTGCCAGTGTGGGGATGGGCGCCCTCGCGAGCCTGCCCTGAGCGCAGTCGAAGGGTCCACGCCGAGCGCAGCTCGGCAGCTGCGTGCGGTCACACCAACTCTGGATTCGCACTAGACAAGAACTTAGCAACATGGGACGGGCAAAATCATAACAGGCACGAGTGCTTGACGGTTAGGCGGTTCTATCTGCCTTGACACGGTGGGGCTATCTTCTTATTGTTGCTAACCACTTATTGTTGCTAACCACCCATGAACATTGTTAAGGCTACGAAGCAGTATGAGGATTGGCTGGGGTTGCACATCCGAATTGTTGAGCCCGATTTGCAATTCAAGCATGAGCAGATGGCGGCGGCCCTTTTTCCGTTCTTTCGCGCGACCTTCTACCGCTGGTTGCAGGTGTGGCCCGAGGAGTGTGCGGAACTGGATCGAGTGCCGCACATTTTGTCGGTGGGCGATCTGCACGTGGAGAACTTCGGCACCTGGCGAGACAGCGATGGCCGGTTGGTGTGGGGCGCAGATTGTAGGTTAGATGGTAAACAATAGTTCCCGATCACGCGGCCCTGAGTGGCGCTGACGGAGGGCAGTCACGAACGACGAATGTTCGTCAGTGTCCCAGATTTTCAGACGATGCCTGTCACGTGTCAATGTGGATCACAGGCCATTGGTCTTCTGGCGCACGATTTCTAGTGCACGATCTTCTAATGGACAATCCAGGCAGACGCAGCGACGAGAACTCCTGCAGTCGCCATAAACAGGCCGAGGTGCCAGAATATGCGGCGGCCGGAGAGCAGAGTGATCGAGGTGATCACCAGGGCAATCTCCAGGAAGACTTCGCTGAGATCGAAGCGGTCGGCTTTGTGCCGGGTGAGTTCGCCTTCCTCTTGCAGTTCGCGGGCCTTGGTGTCGAGTTCCTTTTGATCGTCTTTATAGCGATCTGCTTCGGCCACGTATTTCTCATGTAGTTTGGCAACAGCTTCCGCGTCTTTGCTGGCAACTACGGTCGTGAGGTCGGCGAACAATTCGTCAGTGTGGCGGCGGATATTCTTCGCCTGATAGTAGCCCCACTGATCGGTGACTTTGTTCTGCAAAATTATTTCTTCGGTATGGGTGCGATGGCCGAGTAGCGACACGGTTGCGACCAGGACGGCCACCACCGCCATGGTGAGGGTCACGGGGGCGAGGTCGGGATGCTCCCGGGCGTGTTCAGCGTGTTCTTCCAATTCGGTGAGTTCTTCGGTCATGGTATCGGCTCCCAAACTTTGTTGGTGGAGAGCCGGGCGTCCCCACCCGGGCCGGGATGCTGCTGGACCCTCGGCTTCGCTCAGGGCAGGCTCGCGAGACGCCCGTCGCTCCACTTCATAACTCGTCACGCTGGCAACGAACTATAGCAATGAACTATGAGGATAAACTAATTCGGCTATTCTCCCATGACTTTAATGATTACTTTTTTGTCGCGCTGGCCGTCGAATTCGGCGTAGAAAATCTGCTGCCATGGGCCGAAATCGAGTTTCCCGTCGGTCACCGGGACGATGACTTCATGGTGAATGATCAGCGACTTGAGGTGCGCGTCTCCGTTGTCTTCTCCGGTCTGATGATGCTGGTAGTTCTGCCGGAATGGGGCGAGAGTTTCCAGCCACTGGTCGATGTCTTTGATCAGGCCGCTCTCATTGTCGTTGACGTAGACTCCGGCCGTGATGTGCATGGCGGAGACCAGAATCATGCCGTCTTTGATTCCAGACTTCTTGAGGGCGCTCTCGACTTGCGGGGTCAGGTGAATGTAGGCGCGCTTGGTTTTCGCGTGCAGGGTCAGGTATTCGGTGTGGAATTTCATACATCACATCTATCATGAGGTGAGCATGCGGGAAAGGGAGAGGCGAATGTCAACTCCGTCAGTTACTGGTCCGTTGATCTCAGGCGAACCGAAGAAAAGAGCCGGGCTGGACGTCCGCGTTTATCTGGACCTGAAGATTGGAATCCATCGCGAGTTGCTGAATCACCTCAATCTGGAGAAGGTGGCGACGCAACCCGACGATCACGTAAGGCGCCAGGTATACACGGCGATTCAGGGGGTGGCCGCGAACTTGAAGACACCCCCGAGCGCTCCGGAGCTGACCCCGACGGAGAAAGAGCGGCTCTTGTTTGAGGTTCTGGAAGAGGTCTTCCGTCTGGGGCCGCTCGAACCGCTGCTCCAGGATCCGACCATCAGCGACATCCTGGTGAACGGCGCCCAAGAAGTCTACATCGAGCGCGCGGGCGTCCTGGAAGAATCCAGGACCATATTCAAGGACAATACCCACCTGATGCACATTATCGACAAGATCGTATCCGCGGTCGGGCGGAGGGTGGATGAATCTTCGCCGATGGTGGACGCCCGTCTCGCCGACGGATCTCGCGTCCACGTGGTCATTCCTCCGGCCGCGGTCGACGGTCCACATCTTTCCATCCGGCGCTTCGGGCACATCCCAATCACCGATCGCGATCTGCTGGCCACACAGACGCTGACGCAACCGATGCTGGAGTTGCTCCGCGGCGCCGTAAAAACCCGTCTCAACATCGTTGTGTCCGGCGGGACCGGCGCCGGTAAGACGACGCTGCTGAATGTGCTCTCCGGCTATATCTCCGAAAAGGAGCGGATCGTCACCATTGAGGACTCCGCTGAATTGCAACTGAAGCAACGGCACGTGGTACGGCTGGAATGCCGTCCGGCCAACGCGGACGGCAAAGGCGCCATCATGCAACGGCAACTGGTGATCAACAGTCTACGCATGCGGCCGAACCGCATCATCGTCGGCGAGGTCCGCAGCGAAGAAGCGCTCGACATGTTGCAAGCCATGAACACTGGCCACGACGGCTCCATGACTACGGTCCACGCGAATAGTCCACGGGATGCGATTGCTCGCATGGAAACTATGGTCCTGATGGGCAATGTGAATTTGCCGGAAAAGGCGATTCGCAGACAGATCGCGTCGGCGGTTGCGCTGCTGCTGCAGGTGACACGTTTCAACGACGGCAGCCGGCGTTTGACGCATATCACCGAGATCACCGGAATGGAAGTCGACATCGTCAGCATGCAGGATGTGTTCTTGTTCGAGAAGCAGGGAGTTTCGCCCGAAGGCCGGACGTTGGGGACGTTCACCGCCACCGGCGTCCGGCCGAGGTTTGAGGAAAAACTGCGAGCCGCTGGCATTTCGCTGCCCGCAAATTTCTTCGAGCCGTCGGTCAAGTACCAGCGCCGTCAGAGGTAACACGAGACCGGCAGGAATCGTTGGACAGCGAGACACTGCGAGATGTGGCCCACCCCGCGGCAAATTCTAGCGCCGGTATCGGGAGCGGAACGATATCGTGAAGCACGACAAATGACATCATTTGATGCTATAATCAGTGCTATGAGGACAACGGTTGCGCTTGATGACGATCTCGTACGCATCGCCCAGGAGTTCACCGGGGTGGCGGAGAAAACGGCGCTGATTCGTGAGGCGCTCAAAGCCCTCATCGAGCGGGAAAGCGCCCGCCGGTTGGCATCCCTGGAGGGCACCATGCCGAAATTGAAGAATATTCCCCGCCGCAGGCCGGGCACGAATTGATTCTCGCGGACACGTCGATTTGGATTGAACACCTTCGTTCGGGAAACAAGGTAATGCGGAAGCATCTGAACGAAGGGCAAATTGTGATCCATCCGTCCATCGTTGCGGAACTTGCGCTGGGCTCGTTGCAGGAGCGCACCAAAACGCTGGCACTGCTGGACCTTTTGCCCCAGGTGCGAGTGGCGCAACTGAGCGAAGTGCGGCGAATGATTGGGGCTCGGCGTTTGTACAGCTTCGGCATCGGTCTGACCGACGCACACCTGATGGCCTCAGTCTTTATCAATCCATCCGCGCTTCTGTGGACAAGAGATAAGCGACTCCGCAAGGCCGCAGAAAGTCTCGGCATTCACGCCAGTATGCGCTAGGAAGTTTGCCGCCCTAAGGGGAGATTCCCGAGTTTTCTCAAACTACCAAGCGCGGTAACCACAGGGGCACGCCCGGGTTGCCAACCCCAAATAAGAAGATGCAATCGCTTAACACTTCACTTATAGTGGTGCGACTTTTGTCTCAGGAACGGCCGTGGACAACCAAGAAAGCGACCTGCAAACTCTACGTACGCTGGTGCGAGACCTCGTTGCCCGCGTTGAGCGATTGGAGCGCAGCGCCGAAACCAGGGCAACCGCGGCCTCCGATCCCTCGCTGGACGCGGAGATTCAGCCCTCTGAGGTCCCGCTGACTCCATCTAGGCCTGCTTTATCGCAGGTTCCCGCAGCCGAGAGTCCGGCGATGCCGCCACAGGCGAACACCTTACCGGCCATGCCGTTGGCGCCGCCGAGGTTCACGCCTCGCGATTCCGGTCCGCAGTTCAACGCGGCCAAGCCGGACATTGATCTGGAATCCCGCATCGGCTCGCACTGGTTAAACCGGATCGGCATCTCAGCGGTGCTGATCGGTATGTCGTACTTCCTCAAGCTTGCCTTCGACAACAACTGGATTGGTCCGACTGGACGCGTGTCCATCGGACTGTCGGCGGGGATCGGTGCCATCGTTTGGAGCGAAAGTTTCCGCAAGCGTGGTTACAATCTGTTTTCCTACTCGCTCAAGGCAGTTGGAGTGGGAGTCCTGTATCTCTCTTTGTGGGCCGCGTTCCAGGTCTATGCGCTGATTCCAAATCCCGTCGCCTTCCTGGCCATGGTGATCGTGACCGGCTCAACCGCGCTGCTGGCGATCAAACAGGATGCCGAGATACTCGCCGCCATCGCCTTGGCCGGCGGTTTCACGACGCCGTTGCTGCTCTCGACCGGACAGAACCACGAAGTAGAACTGTTCTCATATGTGGCACTGCTTTGCGCTGCGTCCGTGGCTTTGGTCGCGGTCAAGCCGTGGCGGCGATTACTCATCCTTAGTTACGTGGGCATGGTGGGGCTATATGTCGGGTGGTATTCGGAGTTCTATCGCCGGCCCGAATTCGCGATCACATTGGTCTTCGCTACGATTTTCTTCGCCATCTTTGGGGTGGCTCCGCTGGTGTCGAGGGTCCCGGCAGGAAGTTCGCTGCTGCATCTCCCGGCGGCGCTGACTCTCATCAATACCGGCGTTTATTTTCTCCAAGCGTACGCGATGGTCGACGAGATCGACAAGCTGGCTATGGCTTGGTTCGCGCTCGCGTTGGCCGCGGTGCACATCGGGCTGAGCCGGATCATCCGGCGTCAGGAGCCGGCCGATGCAGAGACGCTGCGGCTGTTGCATCTCGCGCTCGCCGTCTCTTTGATCACCATTGCGATTCCGATCCGGCTCGACGGGCATTGGATTACCGTGGGCTGGTTGGTGGAAGCGGGAGTGTTGTTGTGGGTGGCGGACCGGATTGGCGCACGCTTCCTGCATTATCTGGCAGTGGTTGCGCTTGGCCTTGGGGTGGTGCGGCTTCTGCTCATTGACAACTTCAGGGTCGATACCTTGCTGCTCAATTCCAGAATGGCGACTTACATCCTTGCCATGGCGGTGCTGGCACTGCTCGCATGGTTCAGCCCGAGGCGCGCAAGCGACTTTGATCGTCAGCTCGCTGCGGTTGCGGTGCTAGCCGTGAGCGCGTTGGCGCTGGTTGGATTAAGCCGTGAGATTGGCGATTACTACGGGCGGCAGACTTATGCCGGTTGGAACGGAGCTACGCCGTGGACGCGAGCCGCCGAGGCAAACCGGCACAGCATTGCGATCGCCGAAGATTTTACCTACTCCGCCTTGTGGATGGGATACGGAGCGTTGCTGATGGTGATCGGCTTCTGGAGGAAGTCGGCCTTCTTCCGCTGGCAGGCGTTGTTTCTGATCGCAGCCACAATTGTGAAGGTCTTTATTTATGACGTCTCGCAGCTCGATCGCGGATATCGCATCCTGAGTTTTATGATCCTCGGCGTGCTTCTGCTGGCGGTTTCGTTTGTGTATCAGAAAGACTGGCTGAAACTGTCGGCTGCGCACCACAACGATGGAGGCGCCCGGAGTTGATGAAGCGGCTGATCGTTCTTGCCCTGTGCAGCATCGCCCTCGCTCAATCAATCGCTGGCGGCGCAGTGCGCGAGTATTTTCGGTACACGCGCGACATAGCGATCTCGCAGCCGGGCAAGCAGAACTACCTAGTGGTTGACGCGGCGATGTGGGCGCACACTCGCGCCCGCCTCTCCGATGTGCGCCTGTATGATCGCGAAGTTCAGGTCCCTTACGCGCTCAGTGAAGAGCAAGCTTCTTCCTCAACACAGGTTCGCGAGGCGCGTATTCTGAATCTCGGAGTTCGCAACGGTCGTACCGAGTTCGATCTCGATGTGGGCGACGAGGCCGAGTACAACCATGTGCAGCTTCGCGTGAAGGCAACCAACTTTGTAGCGACGGCCACCGCGGATGGACGCGATGCGGTCGTCGGCACAGGCCGCAAACTGTCCACGTCAACGCTGTATGATTTCTCGCGCGAAGGCTTGGGCAATAACTTCGCGCTGCGCATACCGCTGGCAACTTTCCGTTATCTGCACGTGAGCATTACGCCGGCGATCTCTATCCGTGAGATTGTCGGCGCGAGCACATCGGTACATCGTGAGTCTCCAGCGAAATGGATTTCCGCCGGCCGATGTCACTCATCCGAACAAGTCGGTCGCACAACCCGCATCGCTTGCGATCTTGATCCCCGCGTTCCGGTGGGCCGCATGTCATTCACCGTTCCGGCAGACTTGATCAACTTCCGGCGAACGGTTAGCGTGAGCGATTCTCAGGGAACTCAGCTCTGCCGCGGCAGTATCAGCCGTATTCGGATGAAGAGCGGCGGCAAGGAAGTGGTGGCGGACGATCTCGCGCTGAGCTCCTGCGCCGTAAAGACAAATCAGGTCGTGATCGAGATTGACAATGGCGACAACACGGCTCTGCCAGTGGAAAGAGCAGAACCGCAGTCACTGGAGCGGCGGATCTACTTCGATCCTGCGGGCAAGACCGCAATCAGGCTTTATTACGGCGACGAAAAGTTGCCTGCTCCTGAGTACGACTACGCCAATTTCTTCCACAAAGAGGCGGACGCGGTCGAGGCCGTTGTTGGAGCTGAAAATTCGAATCCCGACTACAGCGGGCGGCCCGACGAGCGGCCGTGGTCCGAGCGGCATAAGTGGGTCTTGTGGGGATCCCTGCTGCTGTCGGTCGTCGTGCTCGCCTTACTTGCGTTGAAGGGACTTACCAGCGGTCCGGCTGCTCAGAAGTGAATTCTTTATCGGCCACGGATTAACCATGAAATCACGGGTTTAAATCGGCCCCCTTTAGCGCATCGATTCTTCGATTTCTGAGATCCAGTCGGGGCGCTTCAACACTTCGCGGGGTTTCGGGCCGTCGGCGGCGCCTACGATTCCGTCGCGTTCCATTAGGTCGATGAGATGGGCGGCGCGTCCGTAGCCGACGCGCAGGCGGCGCTGCAAGAGCGATGTGGAGGCTTTGCCGAACTCGATCACGAGGCGCACGGCATCGTTGTAGAGCGGGTCGTTATCGTTATCATTATCATTGCCGCCGCCGGAACGTTCTCCGGAATCGTCGCCGGCTGTTGCTTCGCGATCTTCTTTCGGCGTCTCAAGGAATTTTTCTTGATACTGTGCCTGGCCCTGCGCTTTCCAGAATTCCACGACGGCGGCGATTTCCTTTTCGGTTACATACGGCGCGTGGAGGCGGTGGACACGCGCGGAGCCAGCAGGCAGGTAGAGCATGTCGCCGCGTCCGAGGAGCGACTCGGCGCCGTTGGCGTCGAGAATGGTGCGCGAGTCGACTTTGGTTGCGACACGGAACGAGACGCGGGCGGGGAAGTTTGCCTTGATCAGGCCGGTGATCACATCGACCGACGGGCGCTGCGTGGCCAACACTAAGTGGATGCCTACGGCGCGCGCCATCTGCGCGAGGCGAGTGATGGATTCTTCCACGTTGTTGCCGTCGAGCATCATCAGGTCAGCCAACTCGTCGATGATGATGACGATTTTTGGAAGCGGACCCTCTTCCGACGTTGCCTCCTCGCTGAACAGGCTGGGCGTGTCGTCGAACAAGCGGTTGTAGCTGTCAATGTTGCGGACGCCTTTGGCGGCGAGCAGTTTGAGGCGGCGCTCCATTTCGCGGACGGCGTTGCGCAGAGCGTTGGCGGCGAGCTTGGGCTCGGTGATGATGGGCGTGTAGAGATGCGGGACGCCTTCGTAGTTGCCGAGTTCGAGGCGCTTGGGGTCGACGAGCACGAGCCGCACCTCATCAGGCGTGGACTTGTACAAGATCGACATGATCATGGCGTTGATGGCCACGCTCTTGCCCGTGCCGGTCGATCCGGCGATCAGCAGGTGCGGCATGCCGGCCAAGTCGGCGGCGGCGATGCGTCCGTTGATGTCCTTGCCCATGGCGATCGTGAGTTTGGATTTGGTGCCAAGGAATTCCTGCGACTCGATGTTCTCGCGCAGCCAGATGATTTCGCGCTCGCGATTCGGTACCTGGACGCCGACGGTGCTTTTGCCGGGCATGCGTTCGACGAGGATGCTTTCGGCTCGCAGGGCTAGGCAGAGATCGTCGGTGAGTCCGATGATGCGGCTGTACTTGATGCCCGCTTCGGGCTTGAATTCAAAAGTGGTGACGACCGGGCCGGGATTGATCTGCGTGACTTGGCCGTGGACTTCGAATTCCGCGTACTTCGCGGTCAGAACCTGGGCGATGAGTTTGAGTTCTTCTTCGTGGACGGATTGCTGCTCGTCGGGACGATGCAACAGGCTCGACGGCGGGAGCTTGTAACTGCCCGCGATTTTCGGCAGAGTTGTCCTAGCCTTGCGCTCGGTGTCGCCGCGGTCAGTAACTGCGATATCAGAAGCAGCTTGCGAAGTCTGTGGCGGTGAAGTGAAAGCGGAGTCGTCTTCCTCGGCCATGCGTTCGATGCCGGTGCGTGGGGCGGGAGCCGCCGACTGCACGCCGGGAATCTCGGGGCGCGGCGAAGCGGGACGCGCGGGCACGAGGTGGGTCGTTACGTTTGGCTTTTCGGCGCGGCGTTTTTCGAGTTCTTTCTGTTGACGCTTGCGCTGGCGCTCGTCCTGCCAGTCTCTGAAGCGATCTCGGAGCGCGAGGATGAAGGCGAAGCGGGTGGGCGCCCAGACTTCGATCGCCGAGAATGAGAAGGCGGTGGTGAGGTAGAGCGCGACGGCCAAAACAGTCGTGCAGACAATGTATGCGCCTGCAACATTAAGGTAACGGATTAAAACATCGCCGACTATGCGGCCAACCAGGCCTTCGATGGGAATGGCCCCCATCCAGCGCAGGTGCACGGGCAGGATAGCGAGCAACGCGGGCACGAACATGAGCATCCAGATCGCGCCGAGCGTCTTTGCGATTGGAGTCTGCACGGCTCGCGAGCGGAACCAGCGCATGCCGAGCATCCCCATGAAGATGGGCAGCAGAAACGATCCGACTCCCCAGAATTGCAGGATGAGGTCGGAAAGATAGGCCCCGAAGATGCCGATCCAGTTGCGGGCAGCGTGCGATCCGGTGAGGATGGACGCGCTGTTGAGCGAGGGATCGAGCGGCGAATAGGAAGCCAGCGCGAGGAAAAGGAGGAGCGCGGAGACGAACAACAGGAGTCCGACGAGTTCGTTCAGACGCCGGTTCCTGGTTGGCGCAAAAATCTTCGAGAAAGGTGTCATGTGGCAGCGACGGCACTCGTTGCGAAAAGCTTACCCCACAGCGCCGTAACAAGGCCAGAGCCTGATGATTATCGCAAGAAGCGGCGGTTCGGGCAATGCGGGAAAAGGGACCGGGTGGCGAGTTGGGTTCGGGTGTCCAGCCTGCTTGTGCCGAACCGCAGTCTCGCGATTTTTGCCACCAGCGTCCGTACCACCGGTTTGTTGCTCAGGTCTCAAAATGAGCCATTCTGTACAGAATCGCACTCGTAAATAAGTGAAAGCATTGACTATTCACGAGAGCAGTTTTTGGCATCAAACCAGGCCGCAGATCCTCTCATTTGAGATGGTCCGGCCAGGTGAGGCAGTCCGGCCCGATGGCGCATGCTCTTGCGCCGTTGCCCGGTCATCTTCACCATATTTCAAGCACGATTTAAGATAAGGAGAATCCGAATGAAATCCAAGAAGCTATTGGCTGTTTTCCTAGGGGCGCTCGTCGTGTTTGCGCTGTCGCTGCCGGTATTGGCACAGGACACCACGCAATCCACCACCACGACAACGCAGACTCCACCACCTGCTCAAACGGAGAGCACGACGACCACGACGACTGACGCGAATCGGCCACAAACGCAAACCACGCAGACGACCGAGAGCACTACGAAGTACAAGCACCATCACAAGAAGGTGAAGAAGGAAAAGGAAACAACCACTACAACGACGACCCCACGGGAGCATAGTGAGACGACGACCACCACCACGACTCCGCCGCAGTAATTGCGGGAAGTCGTAGCACAGTGTGATTATCAGGTCGCGCCGCCATGAGGGTCGTGGCGGCGCGCACGTTCGTCGGAGACCGGTGAAATGCATTCTACAGTCTTTCGCGCCGCAGAAAGGCTACAACGTCCCGCCAGCCGTGGATTACCCGAACAATCTCGACGCCCGATGAGACGGGTAGGTAGAGCACGAGCATCTTTTCAAAACCAGAAATCCGAAACACCCGCAGGGACGCCACCCTCGGGTTCCGTAGACGAAGAGGCCAACCCCGTCTGGGGCTGGGTCGAGAGCAAGTCGAAGGTTTCGCGAGTCAGCCACGAGAAAGCGATGGCCAGTTTCAGGGCCTGCTTCTGTTGCCAGGTAGTATGCCTGCTGGTCGAGGTCTTGGTCTGCCTTCGGGCGAAGGACATACCGAGGGCTCACTGCCCGCCGGCGCCTCGAAGGCGTTCATCGAACTCTTGATGCTTGGCTTCCCAGTATCCAGGGCCAACTTCGATCGGATCGCCGGAATGAACTCCATCGAGAGCCAGTGTCGTCAGTTCGTCCTCGGCGCTCTGTTCAGCGCGCAACAGGCCCTCCAGGTAAGCTTCGACGGACAGACCCTCGGCTCGGGCTCGGGCGCGCAGCTTGGTTTCCAGTTCGGGATGGATGCTGATGCTCATGTGTGGCCATCGCCCCTTGCGCGAGATTGTAACGCGCCAATTCCCGCTTGTCATTGTGTACGAGCCGTGGGGACATTCCAACCTCGGGCGGAGCCCGCCAACTTCACGCCTTTCATTGACTTGCCCTTTTCACCCACGTAAGATTTGCCACCAGTGATCGACCAGACCACGATCGGGCGCGCATGATCGGGCGCACCATCTCGCACTACCGCATCGTCGAGAAACTCGGCGGCGGCGGCATGGGCGTGGTTTACAAGGCCGAAGACATCTCTCTGGGTCGATTTGTCGCCCTTAAATTTCTCCCCGACGATGTGGCGCAAGATCCCCAGGCATTGGAGCGTTTTCGCCGCGAAGCCCGCGCCGCTTCCGCCCTTAACCATCCCAATATCTGCACGATCCATGAGATTGGGGAGGAAGACGGCCATCTCTTCCTGGCCATGGAGTTTCTGGACGGCCTGACGCTTAAGCATCGCATTGGCGGGCGAGCCCTGGAAGTGGAAGTTCTTCTCCCCGTAGCGATCGACATCGCTGAAGCGCTCGACGCCGCTCACACGGCCGGCATCGTGCACCGCGACATCAAGCCGGCAAACATTTTCGTCACTAAGCGCGGACACGCCAAGATATTGGATTTTGGCCTGGCGAAAATCTCGCCCGCGATTGGCTCGTCGAGCCAGGTTGCGTCCGCAAACACAATGACGGGCACGCTCGACGAGCCGCATCTCACCAGTCCCGGCTCTACCTTGGGCACGGTCGCCTACATGTCGCCGGAGCAGGTGCGCGCCAAAGAACTGGATGCGCGCAGCGATCTATTCTCCTTTGGAGCGGTCATGTACGAGATGGCGACCGGCACGCTGCCCTTTCGTGGTGAGAGCACGGGTGTGATCTTCGACGGGATCATGAACCGTGCTCCGGTGGCTCCCGTGCGATTGAATCCCGATCTGCCAGCCAAGCTCGAAGACATCATCAATCGGGCGCTGGAAAAGGATCGGGAACTCCGCTATCAGCATGCGTCTGACATACGTTCCGAGTTGTTGCGCCTGAAGCGCGATACGGACACCACCAGCCGCGTTGCGGCTGCCAGCTCGGAGACGGTGGCGGCAGCGCAGAATACTAGCTCGCAGCCGGTGTCCCAACTGCAGACGCCAGTCCCAGCTTCCTCACCCGTGATTACTCCTTCTTCATCATCAAGTGCCGTGGCTGGAGACAAGGCGACCACGGCTTCGATGCAGAGTCGTACCTACGGAAAAATCGCCGGAGCACTTGCCGCGGCGGTCATGGTGCTTGCGGCTCTTTTTTGGGTCGTCAAGCAGCACGCCACGCCCGTTGTGGTCACCGCCAGTCAAAGAACCGTTGCTGTTCTTCCTTTACAGAACCTGGGCTCGGACAAGGCTGTGGATTTTTTGCGCCTGGCTCTCGCCGACGAAATCGCAACCGCGCTCAGTTATGTGCGCTCCCTATCCATCCGCCCCTTCGCGACCACCAGCAAGTACGATTCTCCGACGCTCGACTTGCAGGAAGCCGGCCGAGCCATGCACGTGACGGACGTCGTCACGGGACACTACATGAAGGAAGGCGACCAGCTGCAAATTACTCTGGAAGCCGTGGACGTCGCGGACAACCGCACGGTTTGGCGCGACACCATGACCGTTGCGGCTCCCGACATGATTGCCATGCGGAGCCAGATCACGGCGAAAGTTCGGCAAGGATTGGTCCCCGCGCTTGGCGCAGGGGTGGATTCAGGGGAGGCTGGCACTCACCCCAAGAACGAAGAAGCGTACGATCTCTATCTGCGCAGTATCGCACTGCCGCATGACCCTCTTCCCAACAAGGATGCGATTGTCATGCTGGAGCGCGCAGTAGGGTTGGACCCCACCTACGCGCCCGCCTGGGGCTATCTCGGAGTTCGCTACTATTACGATGCGTCCTATTCGAACGGCGGCGAGGCAATGCTCAAGCGCTCGAATGCGGCCTTGGAACGGGCTGTTTCCCTTGATCCTAATTTCAGTTTTGCGGCTGCCTGGTTGGTTACCAATCGGGTCGAACAAGGCGAGTTGGCCAAGGCCTATCAGGATGCGAAGGCGCTGGTGGCGCGGCATCCTGAGAGTGCTCTCGCTCACTTCGCGCTGGGATATGTTCTTCGCTATGGAGGAGCCATGGAGGAATCCGCGCGCGAGTGCGAGGCCGCTTTGTCTCTGGATTCCGGGAACTTTGGGTTGCGCTCATGTGCGTTCACGTTCGACCAACTGGGCAACTACGCGCGGGCGATGGATTTTCTCCAGCTCGATGCCGGGTCGGAATGGGCATCCGACAACATCATGCGGCACTACATACGTGATGGAAAACTTGCGCAGGCGAAGGAGATCGCCGAGAAATTCAAAGATAGCGGGCGAAGCTTTCCCATGATGAGGGCGTGCCTGGAAAACCCTTCGTCCGCCGATGCGGCAACCCTCACCCGGCAAACGGCGGCCATTATACTTGCCGCTCCCGATCCCGAACCCCATTACGTGGTTGCGGCCGACGTTCTTTTCTGCGGGCAGAAAGACTTAGCAGTGCAGCTGCTGAAGAGCTCGATTGCTGGGCACTTTTGTGCCTACGCGGGTTTGCAGAACGATTCCACCTGGGCCAAGCTGCGAGGCAGTCCCGAATTCGCAGAGTTGCTCTCCGCGGCTAAACAATGCCGGGACAAGTTCCTCGCCGAGAGATCGCAACCGGCACACTGAATTGACATGAGCAGGCGACGCGCAGGAGGAAGGCTACGGAGCTCGCCGGTCGTCGTGGCTAGCGGTAGTGGCTAGCTGTAGCGACTATTTGACCGGAGCCGATTCCTCCAGCCCCCGGTGCTTCAGCATTGCCTTCGCGTTGGGTGGCGCGCTGCGCCAGTTCTCGTACATTTTGGCGAGGTCCTCGGTATTTCCCCGAGAGAGGACCATCTGGCGAAAGCGATCGCCGTTGGCGCGAGTAATTCCGCCGTGTTCCTCGAACCACTGGTAGCCGTCATCCGCGAGCATCTCCGTCCACAGATAGGCATAGTAGCCGGCGCTGTATCCGCTCTCCCAGATATGGCTGAAGTAACTGGAGCGATAGCGGGGTGGCACGTAACTCAGGTTGAGATGAGTCTTGTCGAGCGCCTGCTTCTCGAACTCGTCGGGGTTCTGTAGCGGAGCGTCGGGAGAAAGGAAGTGCCACTGCATGTCGAGTTCGGCCGCCGCCAGGAGTTCGGTCATGTCGTAGCCCTTGTTGAAAGTTTCGGCTTTCCTGATCCGCGCAGCGAGTTCTTCCGGCATGGGGGCACCGGTCTTGTAGTGCTTCGCGTAATGAGCAAAAATCGCGGGATAGGTGGCCCAGTGCTCGTTGAACTGTGAGGGAAATTCCACGAAGTCGCGAGCGGTTGAGGTACCGGCGAGGGTCGGGTACTCGGCATTGGAGAACATGCCGTGCAGGGCATGTCCAAACTCATGGAACATGGTGACGACGTCGGTGAAGCTAATCAGGGCAGGTTCGCCGGCGGCGGGCTTGGGCAGGTTGGCAACGTTGTACACGACAGGCGAGGTTCCAAGAAGCCGCGACTGGCCGACGAATTCGGACATCCAGGCTCCGCCGTTCTTGTTGTCGCGCTTGAAATAATCGCAGTAGAAAAGGGCGAGGTGCTTGCCGTCAGAGTCGAAGACTTCAAAGACGCGTACATCGGGGTGGTAAACGGGGATGTCGTGCCGTTCCTTGAAGGTGATTCCGTAGAGCTGATTGGCCGTGTAGAACACCCCGTTCTGGAGCACGTTGTCGAGTTCGAAATAGGGCTTCACCTGGGCATCGTCGATGTCGTAGCGAGCCTTACGGACCTGCTCAGCGTAGAAGTCCCAATCGTACGCCTGGACCTCGAAGCCACCCTTCTGGGCGTCTTTCTGACCATCGATGACAGCCTGGATATCCGCGGCTTCGCGGCTGGCCTTTGCGGTCGCGGCGGGGACGATAGCATCCATGAAATGCAATGCGGCTTCCGGTGTCTTCGCCATCTGATCTTCGAGTTTCCAGGCGGCGAAGCTCGGATAACCAAGGAGTCTGGCCTTCCGCGCGCGAAATTGAGCGAGATGTGCGATCGTGTCGCGCGTGTCGTTGGCGTCGCCGCGCTCGGCGCGGTTCCAGGAGTGTTCGAATATGGCCTGACGCGTCCCGCGAACGCTGAGTGAAACAAGGTCTGGCTGCTGCGTGGTGTTTTGGAGCGGAATTACGAAGCCTTCGATTTTCCGGTCTTGGGCGGCCTGTGCGGCGGCGGCGATGCGAGCTTCGGACAGGCCGGCGAGTGCGGCTTTCTCGGTGGTGACGTAGGCGCCGGCTTTCGTGGCGGCCAGGAGTTTGGTGTTGAAGGCATTCGACAGGGAAGAAATCTCTTCGTTGAGCTTCCTCAGTTCAGTCTTGTCGGCTTCCGAGAGTTTAGCGCCGGCATGTACGAATTCGTCATAGGTACGCTCCAGCAGACGGAGAGACTCGGGATCAAGCTTGAGCGTGGAACGTTGGTTATAGATCGCGGATACGCGCGCGAAGAGTTTCGTGTTGAGGTAAAGGAAGTCCCGATGAGCGGCGAGTTTCGGTGCTTCGATGGTTTTTACATTCTGAAGCGTTGGGTTTGTGTTTGCCCCGGTTACTCCGTTGAAAGCCGCCATTGCACGGTCGAACAACCGGCCACTCTTCTCCATGGCGACGATGGTGTTGTCGAAAGTGGGGGCGTCGGGGTTGTCAGCGATCCTCAGGAGTTCGGCCTTTGCCTGCGCCATGCCGGCCTCGATCGCGGGCTGGAAGTCCTCGTCCTTGATCTTGTCAAAGGGAGGCGATTGGAAGGGCAGTGAGCTGGGCGCGTAAAACGGATTGGTTGGGCCGAAGTCAGAGGGTGCAGCGAGAGCTTGGTTCACGAAGCCGAGCGCGATGGCTCCGGCAGGTATCAGTGTGGTAGGCATCAATGTACCAAGGAATAAAAGCATAGTTTTGGCAGTGCAGCGTCGTGTCGAGCGCATGATGGTTATAGAAACCCTCTTCAGCATAATTGTAACGGGTGAGACGGGGCGATGACGGGAAGGTGAGCAGCGGTTTTCCCCATCAGCGTCCGATCATCCCCGCCGCCCAAGCCAGCACCGCAATTCCGATCACAATGCGATACATCGCAAACGGCGCAAACCCGCGCTTGCGCACCCAGGCCATGAACCAGGCGACGGCTCCGTAGGCGACGATGAAGGACACGACGAAGCCGATGGCGAGGATGACCCATTGGTGAGGCGTGATTTGGGCGACTCCGATGGGATTTTCATCTTTGCCGCGGAGCGATTTGAAGAGCGTGTACAGCGTGGCCACCGTCATGGTTGGGATGGAGAGGAAGAAGGAGAACTCAAGCGCGGCCGCGCGCGACATCCCTGCCAGTTGTCCAGCGGCGATCGTGGACATGGAGCGCGAAGTTCCGGGAAAAACGGCGGAGAGAATCTGGCACGCGCCGATCCAGATGGCCTGGCCGCCGTGGATGTCGTCCATTTTCCACGTGTGAATGGGCGAACCTGGCGTTTCTGGCCCAGCCTTTTCCCAGGGCGCTTTCATGGCGTCGATAACCCACATTACGATACCGCCGATCAACAGCGCCGCGCCCATCACATAGAGACTCTCGAGGTTCTTGCCGATCACTTTCGTCAGCAGAAAAGACGGGATCGCGGTCACGACGAATGCAATCATGACCAGGCTTAGCGGATGAGTCAGGTAGTCGCAGTCTTTTTTCTCGCCTTCGGGAAAGGTTGAGAGGAGTTTCGCGATGTGGTGGCGGAAATAAATTGGCAAAACCAAGATCGCGCCCAGCTGGATGACGATGGAATACATCTTCCAGTAGCCGCTCGAAAGTGGCACATGCATTAGTTGTTCGGCGATGCGGAGATGCGCGGTGGAGCTGACGGGCAGGAACTCAGTGAGGCCTTCGATGATTCCGAGGATTACGGATAAGAGATAGTCGTTCAAGTGTTCTCTCCAAGATTAATGTAGAGACGCGGCAAGCCGAGTCTCTACGGGAATTTAATTTACTCCGCGTATCTCCGGAAGAAGCTATCTGGTTTCCACTGCGGGCGATGGTTGTCATTGGCGATGGTGATCAGCAAGGCCCTGACGATCTCTTCGTATTTCGCGGCGGCGGCGAGGTCCACCGGTTGGTCCACGTCGTCGGAGGGCGCGTGATAGCGCTGGGTCAGCCAGTCTTTGAAAATCTTTACCTCCGGCGAGCCGGGCTCGGGAGCGACGCTCATTATTACCGAGGGCACACCGTGGCGAATAAAGTTGTACTGATCGCTGCGGACAAAAAGATTGCGCAGCGGCTCGGGGTCGGGCTGAACTTTTACGCCGAGCGATTGCGCGATCTCGCGTGTGCGATCGCCCAGATCGGAGTCGTCGAGACCGAGCACGGTAACAAGCTTGAGGGGCACGATGGGCAGAAACATGTCGACGTTAACATCGGCGACAATCGACTTCGGCGCGACCGTGGGATGAGCGGCGAAGTACTTTGAGCCGAGGAGGCCCTTTTCTTCGCCGGTCACCAAGACCAAGAGGATAGACCGGCGCAGTCTCTCGGGATTCTTCTTGAAGCTTGCAGCCATGTCGAGGACGAGGGCGCTCCCGGAGCCGTTGTCCATGGCTCCGTTGTAAATGCGATCGCCGTTGACGGGCTCTCCGATGCCGATGTGATCGAGGTGGGCGGAGAGCACCACGTATTCACCTTTCAGAGCGGGGTCGCCGCCGGGGATTTTGGCGACGAGGTTGGCCGACTCTATTTTGTTGACTTCAACTTTCGTTTTCGCTGCCAGCGAAACGGCGAGTGGGAAGTGCGGCAGCGGTTTGCGATCTTTACCGAGAGCTGCGATTTCTTCAAAAGTGTGGCCGGAGCCGGCAAAGAATTTTTCGGCGCTCGAAGGATTGACGGTGACATAGAGCTTTGCGCCTTCGGTTTCGTCGAACTCGGGATAGTCGAGATCCATACTGGGATGGGCTCGGTTGAGCGCGATGCGGGACCAGGGGATGTCCATGGAGGCGGGGTTGATCAACGAGACGATGCCGATGGCCCCGGCGGCGCGCAGCACTTTCCAGCGCTCGGCGGCTGTCTGGTAATGGGAAGCGAGCGCACCCGGAATCTCGGATGGCGATCCGGAAAAGATCACGATGATTTTGCCCCGGATGTCGACGCCAGCGAAGTCGTCATAATTCTTCTCCGGGACTCTGAGGCCATAGCCGACGAAAACCAGCGGCGCTTCGACCTCGGGCGCGGGCATCACGCGCGTGCCGATGATGGCATCTTCACCGAGCGTGAGCGGTTCGCGTTTGCCGTCGCGGGTGAGGGTAAGGCTGCAATTCTTTTCGATGATCTGGCGGGAGACGAACTTGACGGGCTGGTAGAAGCCGTTTACGCCCGCGGGCTCCGCGCCCGCGCTCTTGAGCTGCTCTACAGCGTAGGCTTGTGCGGCGCGTTCGCCACGACTGCCCGTGTCGCGGCCTTCGAGTTTGTCGTCGGCGAGGACTTGGATGTGATTCCACCAGGTCTGGCCGTCGAAATGAAGAGGAGTCTGGGCCGCGGCGGAAATTGCGAATAGCAGTGCGAGTAGTAAAGTCGATGACTTGATTTTCATGACGTCCCTCACTTGGCGAAGATTTCTAGGATAGCAGGAAGCGGCGTTGAGGGAGGTCGTCCCACGGAGAGACTTGCTGGAAGTGAGCGTTTTTGCTCAGACCTCGACATCTCCGAAATGAGAGAGTTTCGCTCAGAACTATTTGCGAGCGAAACATAGTGTTCAGTAGTGCGTGTCGCCCGGAAATCGTGCCTTTCAAACCGCGCAACCCGCAGCCGTGGAGCAACACCGGGAAAGCGCTAAGGATGATCGAGCAAAAAGGAATCACAATGCGTATCGTCTCCTCCATTCGTTCGCTGCTGTTCGCACTTTTACTGCTGGCTATGTCGGCGGCATCGTTCGCGCAAATCGGCATATCGATCAGCTTCGCCCCGCCCGAACTACCGGTTTACGAGCAGCCCCTCTGTCCCGGCGATGGTTATCTCTGGACACCCGGATACTGGGCTTATGCCGACAACGATTACTACTGGGTGCCGGGTACGTGGGTGATGGCTCCGGAAGTCGGTTTCCTGTGGACTCCAGCCTATTGGGGTTGGGGGGGCAACGGATATGTCTTCTACGATGGCTACTGGGGTGAGCACGTCGGTTTCTATGGCGGGGTTAGTTACGGCTACGGTTACTACGGCGAAGGCTATGAAGGCGGACGTTGGGATAACGGACACTTTTTCTACAACCGTTCGGTGAACAACGTGAACGTCACTGTAATTCACAACGTTTACAACACTACAGTGGTCAACAGCACCAGGGTGAACCGGGTCAGCTACAACGGCGGAACGGGTGGGATCAGCGCGCGCCCCAGGCCTCAAGAAGAAGCGGCGGCACGTGAGAAACATATTCCGGCGGTAGCGGTTCAGACTCAACATGCGCAGGCGGCCCGCACGAATCCGGAGCAGCGTGCTTCTGTGAACCATGGCAAACCGGCAGTCGCTGCTACTCCTAAGCCTGGAGCATTTAACGACCGCGCCGTCGTACCGGCCAAAGCGGCGGGAGCGCCTTATAACCCTCCAGTGAATCGTGCCGCAGTTCAGCCAGCGGCCAATACGCCGGCGGCGCGTCCAGCGAACAATGCTGCTCGCCCCGACCGGCCTGCGCAACCAAACAACCAGCCGGAAGCGAACCGTCCGGCGGCAGCGCAGCCGAATAATCGGCCGGAAGCGAATCGTCCGGCGGCAGCGCAGCCGAATAATCGGCCGGAAGCGAATCGTCCGGCGGTAGCGCAGCCGAACGCTCGGCCGGAAACGAATCGTCCGCCGACAGCGCAGCCAAACAATCGAACGGAAATGAGTCAGCCGACGCCCAATCGGAGTGAGCCTGCTCAGCGGCCGCAAGCTCCTCCGCCGAGCGAGCGTGCGCAGCCCCAGCGCAGTTCTCCTCCTCCGGCGGAAACGCGTGCGGAGCCTCAACCACAGCGTCAGCAGCCGGCGGCGCGGGCAGCGGAAGCGAACAAGCCTCAACCGGAACAGCCTAAGCGGGAGGAGAAGCCGCCGCAGTAACGGCAGGGTTCCGGTCAGGGGTCGACTTGGGAACTGCGAACATCTCGGGTAATCTGGGTGGCATCTTCGCTATACGACGCTGACCGTCTACTAGCTGCGGCGGCGATCCAGCTTTGCTCTGTACTTTGCTCTGTAGTCTGTCCCCGCGTTACACTGCGAGACATGAATACAGGGAACCAACCGAATGTGAAGTTCGTCCAAACCGACGATTACCGCGAGGCCTACTCCAACAGCGTGCAGATACGGGTGAATGTCTGGGATTTCTTCCTCGTTTTCGGGACCATGCAGCAAAGCTCGGAGACGCAGGTGGAATTACGAAACTTTCAGGGAATTTATCTCAGCCCGCAGCAGGCCAAGGCGCTCATGGCGCTCTTGCAGCAGAACGTGACCAACTACGAGGCCACGTTTGGCGAGATCAAACTTGATCCGCGCGCCCCAGGCGGACCTGTTCACTAATGACGGCGCGGGCGGCGGCGCGCTCCGATCCGAAAATAAAATCTCAACCGGCATCCTCTGCATGGGTGCAGCAGTTTCTTCTGTTCGCGCTTTTCTTTGCCGGATTGATGCTTCTGCATGCTCCGCTTCTTCGTCTTCCTTATTTCTGGGATGAGGCCGGTTATTACGTTCCGGCCGCGCGTGATTTATTTCTGACTGGCACGCTCATTCCGCAATCCACGCCGTCAAATGCCCATCCTCCACTGGTGATGGCGTGGCTGGCGCTGGTGTGGCGCGTCTTTGGATACTCCACGTTAGTCACGCGCACAGCTATGCTGGCGGTGTCAGCACTCTCACTGCTGGGACTGTTTCGACTTTCGCGAATCGCCGCCAATCTTCCGGTGGCGTGGGCGACGGTCGCGTTAATGGCGCTCTATCCGGTGTACTTCACGCAAAGCTCCATGGCGCAGCTGGACTTGCCGGCCGCTGGATTTACGTTTTGGGCGTTGGCCGCTTACGTCGAGGATCACGTCGTCGTCAACAAAGAACACCGTCCGTGGAAGCAAGTGCTCTGGTTCTCGCTGGCGGCGCTCGCGAAAGAGACTGCGATCCTGGCTCCGCTGGCGCTGTTTGTGTGGGAACAGCTCGAGCATTTTATTCGCCTGTTTGGGAAAGAAAATCGTTGGAATCAAAGTCATTGGAAGGAAATTCTTCCACCTGCGGGCCGACGCACGCGCTCGCTTTATCTGCTGCTCCCGGTCGTGCCGCTGGCGGGCTGGTACGCATACCACTACGCGAAGACGGGCTTCGTGCTGGGCAATCCCGAATTCTTTCGTTACAACGTTGCCGCGACGCTAAATCCTCTGCGCGTCCCGCTTGCTCTTGGGATGAGGCTCTGGCAACTCTTCGGATATTTCGGTCTTTATCTGCTCACGCTGGCGGGATTGCTGGCGATGCTTCGTCCGCCGCGCACAGAAAGCGGTGTTGCCCGTCCGCGAATTCTGTTCTGGATGCAGGCAGCATTTCTTTCGGTGTTGCTCGCCTACCTGGGTTTCATGTCATTAGTGGGTGGAGCGGTGCTGGCTCGCTACATGTTGCCGGTCGTCCCGTTCGTGATTCTGGTGTGGGTCTCGACTCTGTGGCGGCGCGTGCGGTATTGGAAACTGATTGTGGCAGCGGTCGCAATTGCATTTGTCGCGGGCCTGTTCAGCAACCCGCCGTATGGATTCTCTCTGGAAGACAATCTGTCCTATCGCGACTACATCGTGATGCATGCGGAAGCCAGCCGTTTCCTGGCGATGCGATACTCCGGCGCGCGCGTTCTGACCGCATGGCCCGCGTCGGACGAACTCACACGGCCCTGGCTCGGCTATATTAATGCCAATGCCAATGCCAGTCAGTCTTTCCGCGTGCTGCGCATCGAGGACTTCTCGCACTCACAGATTGACATGGCTGCCCGGGCTCGCGACCGCTTCGACGTGGCGCTCGTCTTCTCCACGAAGTACCAACCGCCTCATGCGCTGTTAGAAAATTGGGATGCGTGGCAGCGTATCAAGGAAAAGTTCTTCGGCTACCATCGCGACTTGCTGCCCGAAGAAATTGCTCAACGTCTGGGCGGAACGATTGCCTATCACAAAGAAATGAACGGCCAGTGGATAGCGGTAATTGCACTGGAGCAGTGAGCCTCTTTGTGAGGTGCCGGGCTTTGCCCCGTCCAAGGTTGCATGGGGACGGACGCCCTCGTCCGTCCATCACTTACCGCTTTCGATTTGTTCAATCGTGTGCTTGGCGTTTGTATTCTCCGGGTTGAGCTCCACCGATTTCCGATAAGCATCGAGCGCGCGCTGTTTGTCTCGCACGTTCGCATAGGCTTCGCCCAGGCTGTCGTAGGCGTTCCAGGAGTTCGGGTGGGTCCGCGCATTCACCTCGAAAATGACGATCGCTTCAGGGATTCTCTTTGCGGACAATAGCCTGTAGCCCAGACTGTTTACGCGCGGTTCGGGGTCCAAAAGAAACTTGTGCGCCGGATCGCTTACATAGGCCTTGTAACGCGCGAGCACAGCGTCGACGCCTGCCGATAGACTGCCTTCCAATGCTTCCTGGATCGTCTCTGGCTTGGGCGCTGTCAAAGCGTATTGCAGTGCCGGATCAGCGCCTGCTACGTAATCCCGGAATGTTGGCTCGATGGCAATCTCGGGAAATGTCGCTGCCCTCTTGTCGCGCGGATCCTTGTCCTGCCACCAGAGCTGGGAGACGGCTGCTTCGAGGCGGCTATGCGGCAGCGTGATTCCGACGGGGTCTCCGTAGAAGTTGATATTTTCCGCGGTTGGTTCCCCGACATAGATCGCTTCCGTATAGTTCTCCAATCGATTCACGAAATTCTGAGCCGCCGAAAACGTGGTTGGTCCGGTAATCGCGAAAATCCCTCCGCGCCGGTTGACCTTTGATCTGATCAGAGCGACCAGCAGCGGCCGCAGCAGCGTGTTGTCGCCGCCCGTGTTGTTCCGCAGGTCAATCACGAGTCGCTCGACACCCGGTTGCTCAAGCGCCGTTGCCAGCCGTTCCGCGAAATCCGCAAGCGTTTCTCCATCGTCATTGATCACGAGGTTGAACTGGAAATATACGGCATGATACTCGGGAAGATAGGTAAACCAATAGTGCTTCTCTTCATGCTGCCTCGCGAGCGGCACGGGCACGGATGTGGACCGCGCGTCCACCCAACCCTCGGGCACGGAGTTCAGATACCACTCTCCCATCGGAACTGAGGCTTTCATAGTCAAGCTATGGCTCTGCCCGTTTTTCTCAATCACGAATTCCGCGCTATCCCTCGACTGGCTGAGGCCCAACCCGTACAACAGACGTGGACAGTTAAGGGATGTCTTCGCACTCCAGGCAAGCTGTTCGCCGTTGTTGCCGGGATCGTGGGACTCGATCGAGTCGACACGCTGCATGGCTTGCTGCCAGCCCGAGGAACCCACCTTTACTACCCTGCCCGCCACCATATCGGCATACTCGGGTGCGGCCGCGCGAACGTAGATTCCATCGGCATAGCGAACGAAACGCACCGGAATGTGGTCCTTCCGATCGGGAGGCGGCAAGGGGCGAATATCGAAGCCGCTGTGCCCGTCCTGGACCATTGCCATGATCTGCAGGAAGCGAACGAAAATTTGATCCTCATTCAATTGCGGAATGTCTGCATCCAGTTTCTCAATGGCCTGGTTGAACTCCGCTTCGGTCATGGAGTGAAACAGAGACTTATGCTTGAGGCGCATCTGCGCGGCCAGGAATCGGAGGTCTTCGCGCCAATCCTGCGGGGAAAGTCGGCGGTCGGGCTTGTCGGTAGCGGCGCTTTGCGCAGCCGCAAGTGTTGGGACTGTAAAGAGCAGGCACGCAACAATTGTCATGGATACAAACGCCGAGCTTGAGCGGTCGGAAAGAGGAAACATGCAACAGGGTACGAGAGCTGTTACAAAAATGTTCCCAGGCAACGACTATCCTGTTCACATCCCCATCAAGTGGCAGGAATGCGTCTTGACCACGATCCAGACGCTCTTGTCTGGACCAAGCTGGAGAGCGTCGCGTGCCGCCAGCGTTAAGTGAACTTCGAACTCCATGCCGCTGCAATCCACCATCGCCGCGACGATGACGTCTCGCTGCTCGAGTTGCCGGATAGTTCCTGGCAAAATATTGCGAGCACTTAGCCCGCGTGGTTTTTCCGTTGCCAGCAGCAGATCGCCAGCGCGAACGCCGACGCGCAGACGCGAACCCTCCTCTGCTCGAACCAGCGGTGTTTCAAGCTCCACCG